>Ga0208492_1000016_pt1 | contig 266848 bp, 224 predicted proteins | sample Subbioar_CSW14AB_FD_184820 | JGI IMG/M metagenome (GOLD analysis project Ga0208492, IMG submission 184820) | Serpentinite rock and fluid subsurface biosphere microbial communities from McLaughlin Reserve, California, USA - CR12Mar_CSW14AB (SPAdes) | ecosystem: Environmental > Terrestrial >...
GTTCATTTGTTTATTACCTGATGTATGACAGAGGGCAGACTATAAGGATAAATGATATAGACCACATCATGCCTAAATCAATATTAGAATCTCTAAAGATTGAATCAGCAAAAATTAACAGTATCAGAAATTTTCAATTGATAGATTTCAGCACCAACAGGGGATTAAAAAATGCAAGTCCGTTCAAAGATTGGATTAATGGCCATGTAGCGGACAAAGCAGCTTTTGTAAAGCGACATTTAATTCCGGTTGATGAAACATTGTGGACGGAGGATAAATTTGAAGACTTTACTAAATCAAGAGCGAACCTGATTTTGAATTGTATTCTGACACATTTAAAATAGCTTTTAGAATTGCTGCTAAATGCTTAGAATCTCACTTTATATAGCGAAGCGATGAAAGACAAATTATTTAAGAATCTCCTGCACAGTGCCGAAGGTTATGTGGTTTTCAATTCAGGAGGACAACTCACTAAAGGGTATAAGCCAGACACAGTTTTGCAAAAGGAGAATGAGTACATCATTATGGAGTGTGATACTGGAACAAGTCGTAAGGGGTATTTAGGTGCAATGCTGAAAGCAGCAAGATTCCTGACCAGTGAAAAGAATGGGAAATTAATACTGGTAATAAAAGAAAAACCTAATACAACGGTTAAGCAAATTGCAGAACATCTTCGGGAATATTTGACATGGTTAAAGCCGCTTACCAACCTGAGAGTAGTTTACTTAATAGAAACAACTAAGTATTGCCCGGATAAAATCCCTCTAAAACTTTTGAGTTCAGAATTTGAAAAATGCGCTATTACCATTAAGGCTGAAATTTAAAAATAGGTACTTACTCCAAACTGAAATCCTGCCAGTTTAGCTGGTGGGTTGCCTAAAATATCTTTTTGCCAGTTGTACCGATAGTTCAACCGAATCACTGTTTGTGCAGTGGGTCGCCAGCTAATGGCAGGAACAATGGAGAATACATCATCACTGATATTGTCACCAGTAGATTTGAATTTTCCTTTATTCCAATCCACATATTCGAAACGTAATGCTGCATTAATCACAGATTTTTCAAAACCGAAAATAGGTTTTCTGTAAACAGGTTGTACAAAGTCAATAAACCCGCCTTGTTGTTTTCTACCAAATTGCTCAGTATAAGTGTCAGGAACATCCACATTCACCCATGCCCATTCCGCATTTATATAGGTATTTATTTTTGGAAGGGTACTGTTAAAGTCTATAGCATATACATTTACTCTTCGTTTTTTATCCAACTCCAATCCATCATCTTCATATTTATTGTAAACACCTCCCATATAGGATAGCCCTAATTCCCCAATTCTTCGGTTTCGTACTGCAACCTTGCCTGTGAGTAATGGGCTACCATTAAAACTTTCATCAAACCTGTCTTTATTTTCTTTGCTTGCAGGGAGAAATGTTTTGTTTTCTGCATTGTCAATTATTTTATCATCAAACCCATTAGTGAGGTAGGCTTCATAAGCATAGACCCAATCTTTCGCTGATTTTTTTCCAAACAATCCGAAGCCTACATTGCTCCATGTGGCCGGAAGCATTTGGGTGGCAGAGATTGGTCGGTCAATAAACTCCCATTTCGGTCCATCATGATTTTGATTGAAAGCACCGATAGGGTTCATCACCACTCCACCTCTCATATTCAAAAGAGGAGCAAACTCGAAATCAACAGAAGCAAATTCAATATTGATTTCTTTTGTCCCATCTTCAAATTCTATCTCGCTAAGAAATTTTATTCGTTTGGAAATCGATGAGGATACAAACAAAGTCAATCGCCGCATTTGGAACTGGTGTCCTTCAGAAATGCCGTCTTCCTGTAAATACTGGTAATTGGCTTCTGCATAACCACCTAAGGCAACAGGCAATTTACCTAACTGAAGGAAAGGACGATTATATACCGCATCCATGTTAAGCAACAATCCCGATGTGTCTTTTGCAGTTCTTCTTAATAATGCGGGGTCTATCTGGGCAATGGCAACAGATGAAATGAAAAAGGATAGAATGCTTAGTATTGTTGTTCTCATGCTTTTCTTAAATCAATAAAGATTTGGTTGTTGTTAAGCGTAACTGGAAATGTCCTCAGATCTCTGTCTGCTGGCCCGTTGGTTACTTTACCACGGTTGCTATATTCGCTTCCATGCGCAGGGCATTGGAGATAGTCACCTGCTACATTCAATTCTGCTCCCTGGTGGGCACATTGCATCCAAAGAGCGGCGTAATCACTATCACTGAACCTGTACACACAGATCGGAAAAAGTAATTCTTCGTTTCGAACAACGATATACAACCTGTATTTGTCTTTTTCTTTTAACACAAATTCATTTACATCAATCAGTATACCGTCTTTGGTCAGTTTGCCATTGGTGAATTGTGTAGCAGCACAGGAACTTATGATAGTGGATAAGGCAGTTGCACCAATACAGGCGGCACAAGATTTTACTATAAATTCTTTTCTATTCATATTGTTTTGGTACTACAACGATTTCAAAAATTTTATCAGGTTGTTTTTATCCTGCACTGAAAGTTGCTGAAATCTTTCTTTGCTTTGTTGTGCCTCTCCTCCATGAAATTGAATAGCCTCTTCAATACTCTTTGCCCTTCCATCGTGCAGTAAAAAGTATTGTCCTCCCTGCGAATTAGGAGATAACCCCAATCCCCAAAGTGGTGGAGTTCTCCATTCAAATGTTTTGGCATTGCCTTCCGTATAACCATCATCCAAACCTGGTCCCATATCATGCAGTAGTAAATCGGTATAAGGATGAAATGTTTTGTTAGACAAGGCTGCAACAGTTGAAAACCCGGTTTTCAATGTTTGCTTATGGCAGTTTTCGCAACCGGTTTGAACAAATAAGTTCTTTCCCTGCATTACCGCTACATCATTTTGATTTCTTTGAATGGGGGCTTTTAATGTTTGCAGGTAAAAAACAACATTATGGATGGTTAAGTCAGAAACTTCGGGGTCAATATTCAATCCTGAATAAACATCTTTTGGTTGAAAGGCTGAAGTAATGCCGATGTCCTGGTTATACGCATTGACCGTTTGATGTAATAGGTTATAAGCTGCTGCTTTTTTTCCAAAGCGATGGATGTATTTGCTATTTTGAGTTATAGCGTTTGGGTTCGGATCAATAAATGATGGCAGCGTTATCCAGTTCGGTACACCGGAAATTCCATCTCCATTTGCATCGGCAGGGTCTGCCATTGCTAAAATATCAGCATCGGAAACCAATTCCAGAAAACCTAAACCGGTATTGGCAGGAGGCGTGAATTTTGAGAAAGTGGCTCCTGCCGGTATTTGCTCTGATGTATAACCCGGCAAAGCCCTGTTTTGTAATTGCGGTCCGCCTAAATGCAGGAACTGGTTGCCAGTACTATCAATCTGTCCAAATCTTGTCAATGTAGTGAAAGGATGTCCTTTGCCATCTCCTGCATGACAACTGCCACAACTGGTAGCCACGAAGATGGAACCTAAACCAGTTTGAGAAGTGAATACTTCGTCATTAAAGGCTACATCACCTGCAAGGAACCGCCGGTTCTGCTCATAATTAAGTCCCTCTAAAGGCCCATCAAGGAGCTCGTCGTCAGGTGGTGCTTCCGGGAGTATTTTCTCGCAAGCCACGACAGCAATTATGACCAGTATGATAGCAGTTAAGACCTTTATTTTTTTCATATCGTTTGAAAGACGGGTAAAAGTAGATAATTAGATTAATTTAAAAGTAAAATTAGGCTAATCTAATTAAACTTTTATATTCGTTTTGCTACCTTCACGTAAATAATTCAAACCCGTGCATTCATTTACTGAAGAAAATTATCTCAAAGCCATTTATAAATTGCAGGAAACCAATGGTGAAGTGGTTGCTACTTCTGCTCTTGCCCAGGTCATGGGCGTACATGCCCCCTCTGTAACTGATATGCTTAAAAGGATGGCTGGAAAAAAATTAGTGACCTATCAGAAGTCCAAAGGCTTTAAGTTAACAGAAAAAGGGAAACAAGTAGCTGTGGGCATTATACGCAATCATCGGCTTTGGGAAGTGTTCCTGGTTGATAAATTGGGTTTTCGCTGGGACGAGGTGCATGATCTGGCCGAACAACTGGAGCATATCCATAGCGAAGCATTGGTAAATAAACTTGATGCTTACTTAGGATATCCAAAAGCAGATCCGCATGGTGATCCGATACCCGATGCAAATGGCGTTTTGCCGAAATCAAAATCGGTGTTGCTTTCTACGCTTAAAGATGGCGATAAAGGAACTTTTACAGGCGTTACGGATCATTCTGCAGCTTTTCTGAACTACCTGGACAAAGCAGGCATGTCGTTGGGCGATTCAATCAAGATTAGGAGTATTGAAGAATATGATCAGACTTTTACACTGCAATTAAAAGGAAAGAAAGAAATAGTCGTAAGTTTTAAAGTGGCCAACAGCTTGTTGGTAAATAATTAAAAACTCAAATTATTTCAAAAAAGGTCAGCAAATTCCTATGGTTATCTACGGTAGGAAATTCTCTGTGACCCCAATACTGTTCTTGAACTACCGTATCTGAACTGTGTAAGACACCTTGCTTTTTATACTCTTCAAAAAGTTCATCTATGCCTTGCACCTGTATTCTGCAACTTGCTGTACCTGCTATAAAAGTTTCTGCACCAGTCCATATTGGCTTAAGTGCCAAAAATATGCTTCTCCATTTCCAGGATTTATCACATGATTGCCAGAGATGAATTTCAATATCATCACGAACTGCAATAGCAAATGTTTCTTCCTGGTGGCGAATAGTAAAACCTAACCTATTTGAATAATACTCACATGAAACTTTAATATCCTGTACAGGTAAAGCAGGAATAGTTTTGTTCATTTTCATACACGCAATAATTTATGAACAACAGGATTTGTTCATCTGTATTGGCGGGCAAGCTACATTGCCGTAGCTGCAAAATACACAACAATCTCCCTGCTTTGGCTTTAGTACAGTTTCGCAGTTTGTACATTTATAAAAGTATTGACAAGCATCCGTTGGCATTGTTTCTTCTTTCTGAAAATCGCAATCTGGGCAGGTGATTACAGATTGTAATGTTAGTGTGCTTTCCATTCTTTATTAGTTTTTATTGCAGCAAGATTTTATGGAATCGCTGCAACTTCCTGCTGCTTCACAAGTTGCAGAGTTCTTTATTACATCATAACTTTTTACTTTGTATCCTGTTTTATTAATTGCTGCCTCAATTGCCTTTACATCAACTTTTGATTTATCAAAGCTGACTAAGCTGCTCCGGGTGGCATAAGAAGTTTTATAAGCTACTACTCCATTTACTTTAAATAGTTCATTGTTTACATGCTCCTCACATGCCTCGCAAGTCATGCCTTGTATCGTGAACTTCACCTGTTGTTTGTTATCGACCACTGCAAGTGTTGCCTGTGCTTTTTGTTTTGGATAAAACACTTTTGCATACAACGGAAAAGTCATCATCAGTATAGCAAAAACAGTTACTATTGTTAAAAACGTTTTGGATTGTAGGAATGAAGCCTTATTAGTTGTTTCGCAATTGCAATCCATATCGTTTGTTTTAGCTGGTTTTAATTTAAGATACCATGCAAAGACTAATACAGCAATTGATAAACCTATTAAATAAGGTCTTGCTGGTTCTACCCATGAAAAGTTAGCAGCAATGCTGCTGCTACCTGCAAGCAGTGCAATAACAGGTGTGATACAACAAAGCGAAGCTGCAATAGCAGCAAGAACACCTGCGCCGGTAAATGTGCCTGATGATTTTATACTGATCATACTGTTTCCAGTTTTTGAGTTTCTACATTAATATGTTTAAAGAAAGCCTTTAATATCTTTAGGTGATCCTGTGTAAGAGAATAATAAATTGTTTGTCCTTCTTTCCGGGTTTCAACAATATCTCCATCCTTTAATTTCCTTAAATGTTGAGATACGGCGGGGATACTCATGCCTAAAATATCAGAAAGGTCGCAGGGGCATAATTCTTTTTCTTCTTCCAGTAAATAGATAATCTTCAGCCTTACTTCATTGCCTGCTAAAGCCAACACATTAGAAAGGCTTGCAAATGACTTTTGGGCAGTCTTCAGTTTTCCTTTACAATTCTTTATTTGTTCATGGTCTGCAAATAGCCTGATGCAAGTATTATTTTCCATGAGGGCAAAGATAAGGTAAATAATTATTTAAGCAAATGCTTAAATAATGGAACAAGCCGCATAACATTACCTTTTAAACCTTCATCCTCTGTATCCTCACCGCATTCAATATCGCCAGTAAAGCAACACCCACATCAGCTATTACAGCTTCCCATAAAGTGGCAATTCCACCTGCGCCTAAAATCAACACAAATATTTTAACTGTCATTGCCATAATGATATTCTGCCAGACAATGCTCCGGGTTATCTTTCCAATTTTGATTGCTGAAACAATTTTATGGGGTTGATCATTCTGAATGACCACATCAGCAGTTTCAATTGTGGCATCGCTGCCTAAACCACCCATTGCTATTCCTGCATCTGCCAATGCAACTACCGGTGCATCATTTACCCCATCACCAACAAAAGCGATATGCTTTCCCTCATTTTTTAGTTGCTGTACTTTCTCAACTTTTCCTTCAGGCAACAAATCGCCATAAGCTTCATCAATGCCTACTGCCTTTGCCACTTCATCTACTACCGATTGCTTATCGCCGGAGAGCATCACCGTTTTAATGTTGAGGCCATGCATATCCTTAACGGCCTGTATAGCATCCTCCTTAATCTCATCACCCATTGTGATATATCCTGCATACTGATTGTTGATTGCTACTACAACAATAGTATCAACTATTTTTTCAATTTCTGCCGGATAGGAAATATTAAATTTCTTCAACAATTTTACATTGCCTGCCAGCATTTCCTTTCCATCAACGCTCCCTTTTAAACCATGACCTGAGATTTCTTCCACTCCATCCACTTTAATACCATTCACAATATCACCGGCGTATTCGGTTACTGCCTTTGCAATTGGGTGGGTGGAGTTCTTTTCCAATGCGGCAGTTAGTTTCACTAATTCTTTCTCATCCATATTTAACGGGACCACTTGCTGCACTTTAAAAACTCCCTTCGTTAGCGTTCCGGTTTTGTCCATTACCACCGCATTTACTTTTGTCATTACATCCAGGAAGTTTCCCCCTTTGAACAAAATACCATTTCGGGATGCCAGACCAATACCTCCAAAATAGCCTAATGGAATAGATACTACCAATGCACAGGGGCAACTAATAACGAGAAAAACCAACGCTCTGTAAAACCATGTTTGAAAATTATAATCATCAACAAAGAAATAAGGAACGAAACATACTGCTACGGCTAAGAAAAATACAATTGGGGTATAAACCTTTGCAAATTTTGAAATGAATAATTGTGTTTGTGATTTCCTCGCAGTAGCATCCTGCACCATTTCTAATATCTTACTCAGCTTACTGTCTTTAAACAGCGCATTTACTTTTACCTCTGCAACGGTGTTGAGGTTTATCATCCCGGCTAAAATGGTTTCTCCTTTATACTTTGTATCGGGTTTGCTTTCGCCTGTAAGCGCAGCGGTATTGAAAGAAGCATTCTCTGAAAGTAGTTCTCCGTCTAAAGCAACCTTTTCTCCTGGCTTTATTTGAATGGTTTCCCCTAACTCTATAATGGAAGGGTCAGCAACAAGCGGTGCATTATTTCGGATCACTGTTACTTCATCAGGTCTTACATCGAGCAGGGCTTTAATACTGCGTTTTGCATTGTTGACTGCTGCATCCTGGAACCATTCCCCGATTTGATAAAATACCATTACTGCCACACCTTCTTCATATTCTCCAATCACAAATGCACCGATTGTAGCCACACTCATCAGTACAAATTCATTGAAAATGTCGCCCCGCTTTGACTTTCTGAATGCAAGGTCTAATACTTTCCGGCCCGCCAATAAATAGGCAACCAGGTTTATTATCAATGATGGAATTTTAGGCAGTTCTATTTTGAAGCCGTACTCCAGCACAAGTAATACGATCAATATAAACAATGCCAATAGCAAATCCCAATGGGTCTTCCATCCGGGTTCATCTTTATCTTGACCCCCGTGATTGTGCCCGTCATCATTACTGTGCATGGGCACCACTTTTGCTTCATTCACCTTTTCATCCAGGTCGCAGCAGGCTTCCTGCTCTGCAATTTTTGTTTCATCATGTTTATATGCCATAAAAACTTATTTAATGTAAAAAAAATGTAACAATGCCTACTATAATTAATACCATACCGGTAATACGTTTTTCGTTATGCTCAATAAATTGTGAGTTCATCATCTGCACTCCTTTAAATGCAAGCATTACAAGAGTGATAATTCCGGTGATGCTGATTACTGCATATACCAAGGCCAGTAGTAAAATATCATCCCACCCGTAAGCTCCAGCTGCGAGAAAAAGACTTTCCACCTCCAGGCAGGGAGATAAAAACATGGTAGCCGCAAAAATCAACACCCATTTGGTTTTCGATTTTTTATATTGCTGTACATCTTTGTTGGCAGCATGATGATGGTGCGGCAGGTTTACAGAAAAATAGATTAATCCGAATACTATCAACAGCACCGGCGCAATTACATGCACATATCCTTCGTATTGATGCGCCAGTTTTGAACCAACAATTCCCAATGCAAAACCAAGAATAACAGTGCCCAGCACATGTGCAGATGCTGTGATAGATGCTACCAGCATCAATTCATACTTTTCCCATTTCTCCGACTTGGCAATAGCCACCAATGGCAACCAGTGGTTTGGAATAAGTGCATGAGTAATGCCTAATAATATGGTGCCTGTTATTATACTATACATGTCACAATAATGTTATTATACAATTTAATTTAAAACAATTAATCAGCGTTGTCTTTTTCGTTATGCTTACTTACCATTTTCTTCTTCCATTCTATATACCAATGCTGGTGATGTAATGAAAGCAGAAAATACAATGCAATTGCCCCAACAATTGCGATAATGAACATGTTGAGGCCTACTGCCACACCAACTGCTGCGGTACACCAAACAGTGGCTGCTGTTGTTAAGCCATGCGATGTTCCGGCACTGCTGTTTCGATAGATAATACCAGCCCCAAGGAAACCAACACCGGTAACAATATTGGCTATCACTCTTGATGCAGCGGCTACATCAGTTACAAGATGTGCTGCTACTGCGGTAAACAAAGTAGCGCCAATACAAACGGCAGCATAGGTTCTTATTCCGGCATCACGGCCATATTTTTCCCTATCAAGACCGATAAAAGCACCAAGCAGAAATGAAACGATAAGCTTGGCAACAATAATTAATTCAATTTGTATATCCATACCGGATGTATTATTATCTAATTATTGGTGGGTACGGAAACCCTGCCATCAAGGTTTTCCATTTTTAAAACGGGGCAAAACAAAGCAGAGCTCCGACCCATATAATACTTATTCTTCCTCCTCCACGTTATTCATCTTCGACAATAAATCATAAGCTCCGTTGATCACCACTTTGATATTCCTGTCAAAACCTTCGGGCAAAATCACTTCGGTATAACCATTTTCTGAAACGCCTGTTGTTACTTCAATTCTTTTAAACGGAATATGTTTTTCAGTAGCTTCTTCCTTTTTCTCATCAGCAGGTTTCTTTTCTTCTATTGTTTCTTCTGCCGCAATAAAAATGTAAGATTTACCTGCGGATTGTACAATCGCTTTATCAGGCAGAGCGGTGGTGGTAGCAACACCTGTTTCTACTATTCCTTTCAGGTACATACCCGGTAATAAATTTTTATCCTCCTGCAACAGGTGCCCATGCACCCGAACCGTTCTTTCAGCACTGATTTCACGTCCAATTAAATGCACCTCGGCAAAACGTTCCTTTGTTTCATTATTCAACACAAAACGGATTTTCTGGCCTATTTTCAATTTCGGAACATCTTTTTCAAAAATGGTAAGTTCTGCATGAAGGTGGCGGGTATCTACAATTTCAAATAGCTCCTGGTTTGCGTTTACAAACTTGCCTATGTTCACCAATACCTTAGTAACATAGCCTGATATAGGAGCATAAATATTTGCTCTGCCGGAGATGTTTCCCGGATTGATTTTATCAGGATTAATATTGATGAGTTGCAGCTTTGATTTTAATCCCTGGACCCTTGCCATCATACTATTGTACTCGCTGCTGGCTTTTTGCAATGTTTTTTTTGCATTTACATTTTCTTTTGCCAGTTCCTGTTGTCTTTCTAATTCTTCTTTCAGATATACCAACTGGCTCTTATAATCCAGATAATCCTGCTGAAGCTGGATAAATTCAGGGTTTTCGAGTACTGCTATTACTTCGCCTTTCATTACAGGTTTACCTTGCAGCAAATCGGTACTTTTTAATGTGCCTCCATAGGGAGAAGAAACCGTTAATAGCTGTTGCGGAGGAACATCCAATACTCCCGATGCCCTTATAACACTGCTGAGATTTTTATCTTCTACAGCGCCATATTGTATGTTGACGGTTTTAAACTGGTCTTCCGACAAATCCACCATGTCTGCTTCTTCAACTTTGGTTTCTTCTGCCGGCGTAGCTTCTGCATTTCCTTTGGAAGAGCAGGATGAAAGCCACACAATGGCAGCAGTGAGTATAACTAATGAACTTAAAAATTTCTGTTTCATATTTATTATTGTTTAACCCGGTTTAATTAATTGATGCCACCAATAAATTCGATAGCAATGACGGTCTGATTGTATTGATTTAAAAGTTTTGTGTATTCCTGTTTTACAATGACAGCATTGTTGAGTGATTGCGTCAATTCATAATATCCGATTTCACCTGCCGTAAAAGCTTTTTGTGCCTGGGTGATGATAAGATTGGCTTGCGGTAAAGCTGTATTGCGGTAGTAGTTGATTTGAACTCTTTGTTTTTGCAATTCGCCAAACAACCTTGTCAATTCAGCCTGAAGATTGTATTGATAATTGGTCAGTTCTGCCTCACGGCGCACCCGGTTTACTTCTGCCGCTTTTACTTTTTCCTTTTGCGCCCTGGCAAATATGGGAATGCTGATACCCAAATTAACACCCTGGAAACGGCGGCCAACGCCATAATATTTATCAGCTCCGTTTACGGTTTGATAACCCACCAGCGACTGATTGAAATAGCCTACTGAGAAGTCTGGTTTTAATCTCGACTGCTCAACAGCTTTCTCTCTGTTTGCAATATCAATCTGCTGTTTAATAAAGGCCAGTGTAGGGTTGGCAGCAATGGCAACAGTATCAAAATTTATCTGTATCTGTTTTTCAACAAGTAAGGTGTCCGTAATGGCCGTAACAGCAGAATCAGCAGTAAACACTTTCAGACGGTTTAATTCAATACGGTAATCTTCTTCCGCATTTCTCAATTGCGCCTTTATCTCATTCACCTTGCTTTCAGCATTATAATTTTCCAATGCATTTGTTTCACCCGTTTTGTACCGCAATGCCGATGCCTTCAATACATTTTCGTAGATAGCCAGCAGTTCTTTCAACAGCCTTATTTCTTCTATCCAAAAGCTTAACTGGTAATAGGATGTCTTTGTATTGGCCGCCAGCTCAGTTTGATAAATTTTCAATTGCAGCTCGCTGCTTTTAATATTAGACTCTGATAGCCTTATGAGACTTTTGAAGTAGGCAGGATTGGGTATGCTTTGACTAATGTTGAAATTATTATCATAAGCAATGCGGCTGTTGTACTGCCCAAACGTTACGCCGACATTTGTTTTGCCATAATCCTTTACTGTTTTTTTCAATTGCTGCTGGTAACTTATATCCAGCGTTCCTACTTTTACCAACGGGTTATTCTTCATAGCTGATGTAACAGCATCATTAAGATTTATGATTGTCTTTGGTTGCTGAGCATTTGCCGCAAATGATGAGGCTAAAAACAAGATGAGCAATGAGGTCAAGCCCTTAGCCGGAGATGATTTTTTAGCTTTCGGTTTTATCTTTTCAAACCAGGTGTATAACACCGGCAAAACTACCAACGTAAGAAAAGTAGCCGTAATCAATCCGCCTATTACAACCGTTGCTAACGGTTTTTGAACTTCTGCCCCGGAACCTGTAGATAATGCCATTGGCAAAAAGCCTAATGAAGCTACCGTTGCGGTCATTAAAACCGGTCGCAACCTTACAGAAGTTCCTTTTAGAATAATTGCATTTATGTCAGTCATGCCTTCTTTTTTTAGCCGGTTAAATTCGCTGATTAATACAATGCCATTCAATACAGCCACACCAAACAAAGCAATAAAACCAACACCAGCCGAAATACTGAATGGCATACCCCGGAACCATAAGGCAAATACACCACCAATAGCACTCATGGGTATAGCTGTAAAAATGAGTAATGAATATTTGATAGAACCAAACGTAAAGAAAAGAAGCAGGAGAATTAATGCTAATGCAACTGGAACAGCAACAGACAACCTTTTGTTTGCCTCTTCGAGGTTTTTAAATTGCCCACCATAAGTGATAAAATAACCTGGGGGCATTTTTACCTGCTTCTCAATTTTTTCCTGCATTTCTTTTACAACCGATGAGATGTCCCTGCCTCTTGTATTAAAGCCTACTATGATTCTTCTCTTGGCATCTTCCCGTTGTATCTGGTTAGGGCCTAACTGCAAATTGACATCGGCTACCTGTTCCAATGGAATCTGGTTACCATCAGGGGCTGCAACAAATAATCCTTTTACATCATCAATACTCTGGCGGCCTGTCTTTTCTAACCGTACCACCATATCAAAACGTTTCTCGCCTTCATATACAATACCCGCAGCTTCCCCGGCAAATGCAGCGCTGATGGTGCGGTTTATATCTTCTACATTTAAACCAAACTGCGCAATCTTATCCCTGTTTAGTTTAACCACAATCTGTGGCAGACCGGTCACCTGTTCGACATATAAATCTTCTGCACCTTTTACAGTAGGCACAATCACACCAATTTTTTTGGCCAGGTCTGCCAGCACATCCAAGTCTTCCCCAAATATTTTAATACCTACATCCTGGCGAACACCTGAAATCAATTCATTAAAACGAAGTTGTATAGGCTGCGACAACCCATAGGAAACACCAGGAATTTTCTCCAGCTCCTTTTGCATCAGTTCAGCCAGTTCTTCCCGGTTATGTGCACTGGTCCATTCCTTTTTATCTTTTAAAAGGATGGTAATATCACATGCTTCTATGGGCATAGGGTCAGTTGGTATTTCAGAAGCACCTATCTTTCCAATCACTTCTTTTACTTCGGGAAATTTTTTCATCAGTAAGTCAGAGGCTTGCGTTATTTTTTCAATTGTCTGACTTAATGAGCTACCTGTCAACAACCTTGTTTCTACGGCAAAATCTCCTTCCTCCAATGTGGGAATAAATTCGCCACCTAATGTTTTAAAAATAATCAAGCTGATTATAAATACGCCAATAGCTATACTCACTACTAATAATTTCATCTTTAAAGCACCACGTATTAATGGCGTATATAGTCGTTGGAAAAACTTCATCATTTTATCTGAAAGGTTTTCCTTGTGGTTTATTTTTTTACTTAGAGCAAGGGCACTCATCATAGGCACATAGGTAAGTGAAAGCAGGAATGCACCCAGTATAGCAAATGATACTGTTTGTGCCATTGGGCCAAACATTTTTCCTTCGATGCCAACCAGTGCAAGAATAGGCAGGTACACAATTAAGATAATGATTTGTCCAAATGCAGCAGAGTTCATCATTTTACCTGCTGACTTATATACTTCATCATCCAATTGGTCTTGTGTCATTCTTCCGGGCTTTCGATGGCCTAACTGGTGCATGGTTGCTTCCACGATAATCACGGCTCCGTCCACAATCAAACCAAAGTCAATGGCGCCTAAACTCATCAGGTTACCAGACACACCAAACAGGTTCATCAACGAAATAGCAAAAAGCATGGCAAGCGGAATTACGGAAGCCACTATCAACCCGGAACGGATATTACCAAGGAAAACCACCAATACAAAAATCACAATCAAGGCACCTTCAATAAGGTTAGTTTTTACAGTTCCAATCGCCCTGCTAACTAAAGCACTTCTGTCAAGGAAGGGCTCAATGATCACACCTTCCGGCAAGCTTTTCTGAATTTGGATTATTTTATCTTTTACACTATTAATTACAATGCTGGAATTTGCTCCTTTGAGCATTAAAACAATGCCACCAACTACTTCGCCTTCCGCATTACGGGTTAATGCCCCGTATTGCGTGGCATGGCCCAACTGTACCGTTGCAATATCTCTGACCAATACAGGGGAACCGCCGGAAGTTCTTGTAACTACAATTTTTTCAATGTCAGTGATTGTTTTAATAAATCCTTCGCTGCGGATAAAGTAGGCATTGGGCTTTTTGTCAATATAGGCTCCACCTGTATTCTGATTATTCTTTTCAAGGGCATTGAATACATCTGCTATGGATAGATTATAGCTGCGAAGCTTATCTGTATTCAATGCAATTTCATATTGCTTTAAAAGACCGCCGAAGCTGCTTACATCAGCAATGCCGGGTGTACCAAGTAACTGGCGACGGACAATCCAATCCTGTATCGTCCGAAGCGACATAGCATCGTATTTATTTTCATATCCTTTTTTGGCATGTAAAACATATTGATATATTTCACCTAATCCCGTAGAGATAGGAGCCATTTCCGGATTACCGATATTATTTGGTATTTGGTTTCGGGCTTCTATAAGCCGTTCACCTACTTGCTGACGAGCCCAATAGATATTTGCATCATCATGAAATACGACAGTAACTACAGATAATCCAAATCTTGATATAGAACGGATTTCCTGCACTTCCGGAATGGTGGCCATTGTTTGTTCCACCGGAAAAGAAATTAACTGTTCTACTTCCTGTGCAGCAAGCGAAGGACTTAAAGTTATAACCTGTACCTGGTTATTAGTAATATCGGGAACGGCATCAATCGGCAATTTATTTGCCGAATAAACACCCCATATTATTAATGCGAGTGTAAAAAGGCCAATGACCAATTTATTTTTTATGGAGAATTGAATGATTTTATTGAGCATGTCTTAATTCTGTTTGGTTATATATGATACCTGAAAAAGTGAATTATTCTTTGAATAATAGCTGCAATAAGAATAGCACAGGCAATTCCAATAAGAATAATTTTAATTATGCTTACTGCTAAAGGCTGTCTTCTTTTCTTGCCTTTTGTAGCTTTTTTGGCTGTGGCCATTGCCAGCAATGGGAAATGAATGATACAATAACTGAATAAGTCAATAAATGACTTACAGCAAATTCAATAAAGATGTGAGATTAAGACAATTTGGGAGGCTGCCAGATGCTATTATCAGCTTCTGTACTAAACGATACATTGTAGAGGGGATATTTCTCCGATTGAAATTCTATTTTGTTTACATGAACCTTAGAGAAAGGAGAATAAAATGCTGAAGCTGCACAACAGGAACATGAGCAAAAAGGAGAACAGGCTTCTGATTTATGTTGATGCTCCTGGTGATTATTTGCAACTGAAATTTTTACTTCTGCTTTTGAATTACACTCCGTACTGTCGCCACATGGAAGGCATGACAAGTAAAGAAGGAAAACACCCATTATGAAGAATACAAATTTCATTGGTTGCAAAAATAGGATGTTTTGTTGCAAATTATTAGAAAGTAGCGAGTTAAAATGGTACTGTGGTTGCAAAAAGCAGAAAATCAGGCTATTTTCTTCATTGCGGCAACAAGCCAAAATACACTAAAGGGCAAGATTCGCTATTTTAATTGTCTTCTCCTTTTCATCCGTCCATGCAAAGATCAAATTGTTACCAGATTTTGTCATCTGCGGAAATCCACTTGACCTCGATTCTGCCGAGGATGCAATTGTGATAGAAGCTTCTTTTTTACCATCCTTGTAAACTTTCACTGCTTTTATCACAGAACCTTCCATCCAACTGACCATTGCGCTTTTATCATCCAGCATAACAACATCAACACGGCCAATCCCTTTCCCTTCATCAATACGAACAGGCGAATTAAAGGTAGCACCTCCGTCTTCAGAGAAAATGACACTCACCTGTGCTTTTTTATCAGGTGACGAAAACCATGCTACGGCAACAGTATTATCCTGTGCCGCAATCCTTGGGCCATTGACCGGGCATCCTTTAATCTCCCAGTTGTCTGAAAATATTGGTTTGGGTTCTGTCCATTGACCCTTTACAAACCGGACGATTGAGATATCCCTTATTTCTGCTTCTGACCTGTCTCTATAAACTACAACAGGCCCATTTGCAGTGATGGCAGCACTTGTCTGGCAACAATCACATACCCGGTTATCTAATTCCAATTCGCTGGATTTCTTTCCCTGCTTATCTACTATTGCAGCACGTATTGTCATCTGTCCATGATGACCCTCTTCATGTTTTCCTTCGCCTTCCATTGCAGCATTCCTTCCATCGAGCCATGAAATAAAATAACTGTCTTCGTATGGAACTATTGAAACAAAACCATGCTCTGCTTTTTTTCCATCATCATGAAGGATTTTTGGAGCACTCCATGTCTTTCCTTCATCAGCAGAAGTAACTAACTTAACATCGTATGTGTAAGTGCCTTTTTCACTTTTTTCTAAAAAATGTGCAACCATGCTTTTGCCTCCATCGTTAGCTAATTGAGGATAATCCGCCCAATTCACAAACCAGTTATCACCTGAACTTATCACAACAGGTTCAGACCATTGCTCATTCCTTAATGCAGAAAATTTCAACACGCTGTTCTCCTTTGTTTTCTCTATCCATGACAAATAAACCAACCCATTTTTATCAGTAAATAAATACGGTTCTGCGCTGACTGAATCAGCAGGTGACGAAAGATATTTTAAGTTACTGTTAGCAATATCTGCCGATTCATTCTTTTGACTGTCTGTTTGTTTTGGCGAATTCTTGCAGGAAGACAACGCAACGATCAATAATAATGCAGTTACTAGCTTATTCATTTTTGTTTACAATTTTAAGTATCATGTCAATATTGCTCTTTTCGTCCCATTTGCGATAACCCGATTCAGAAAAAACAAGATCCCCTTCAGCATTAAATATATAGGTTGTTGGTAAAGCCTGAAAACCTAACTCTTCGCTGTTTTGGATTTGGCAATAATTGAAATTAAAATCATGAGTTTTTCTGAATGCCTCAATTTCTTCAATTGCTTCGCCGGAAGCTATTAAAAAAACAATTTTTTCTTTATTCAAAATATTCCGTGCTTTTTCGATCGTTGGCATTTCTGCAATACAAGGCTTGCACCATGTAGCCCAAAAATTAAGAAATATTGTTTTCCCTGCATACTGTTTTAAACTAAACGAATTACTTTTTAAGTCTGCTAATTTTATTTTCTCAAATGTCGTATCTGGCAGAATAGTAACCGGCTTGTCTTTATTCACTTCTTTGCAGCTTATAAACAACAAAACAACTGAGAGGCTTAATAGCCGGAGAGTAATCATCTTTTGTAGTAACATATTTGACATTATGGATGGTGTAAGTTGTGAACATGATGTAAAGAATCCATTGTATGGTGATGACAAATATGATGTCCCGGATGATGTTCACAGTTAACGTGGTGATGATTGTTTGTTATGGTAACAAGTGAATCATTGAGATGCCCGGGATATTGGGGATGATGATGGCCATGGTGATTAATAGTTGGATCATAAGGTACCCATTGATGGCTATGGTCATCATGAGTGTATGTACCATGATGATAGACATTGTGGTGATGCCAGAACAAGGAGTCATGATGATGATAGACGCTGTCCCAATAAAGACGCTGCGTAGGATTCGGAGCGGTTATGAGGCTATTCACTGACTGTCGCATATCGGATAATTCCCCGGTCATAGCAACAGAAGCAGCAAGATCGTCTTGCTGAATAGTTTCCGTGGACTCATTTTTATTGCAGGACAAAACAAAAACTGCTATAATTAAAACGTAAATCGGTTTCATATTTTTTTGTTTGATGTAGTAATATTTTCAATTAGTTGGATTCAGTATATTATCTAAAAGTCTTGAAATAAAAGATAGTTTTTATAATTGATTTCTTACAGACCAGGTATTTCTTTATTACCGTTTTGTTTTGATTTTGAGATCATTAGGATGACACCAATCAGAATAAAAGGAATACTTAGTATTTGTCCCATATTTATTACCATAGTATTTTCAAAAGTCTCCTGGTTTTCCTTTACAAATTCAACTAAAAATCTTACAGAAAACAGCATTATCAGAAAACTTCCAAAAACAAAACCTTGCTGTACTTTTTCTATTTTCTTTTTATATAGGAACCAGAGAATACCAAAAATAATCAGGTATGATATAGCCTCATACAATTGTGCAGGATGCCGTGGAATCATATCAACTCTTTCAAAAATAAAAGCCCAAGCAACATTGGTTGGTTTACCAATAATTTCGGAATTAAAAAGATTACCAATACGGATAAAAAAAGCGGAGAGGGCTACAACAATTACAAGCCTGTCCATGATCCATAAAAATGATTGTTTAGATTTCCAGCAGTACCAAATAACTGCAATAATTATCCCAATGGCGGCGCCATGACTTGCCAATCCCTGGTATCCTGTCAATTCAAATCTTCCATCTCTAATACTAAATGGTAAAATAATTTCCAGCAAATGATTTTTATAGTAGCCAAATTCATAAAACAGTGTGTGACCTAACCGGGCTCCGGCAATTGTTCCAATAAAAATATAGACTGATAACTTATTCAGCAGTGAAAGGGAAACGTTTTCCTTTTTATAAATTTTTGAAAGCAACAAATAGCTGAAATAAAAGGCAAATACAAACATTACAGAATAGTACCTGAGTGCAAAACCGCCAATCCTGAATATCTCAGGATCTATATTCCATGTAATATAAAGTATCATTAACAATGATTTATTTAACCTTCAACATACTTGCATTAATAGCTACCACAACAGTACTCACACTCATTAAAACGGCACCGGCAGCAGGACTTAACAATATTCCCATTTTGTATAACACACCCGCAGCTAATGGTAAAGCCACTACATTGTAACCAGTTGCCCACATTAAATTCTGAATCATCTTGCTGTAGGTGGCTTTTCCAAATAAAATCAAACTCACAATGTCTTTTGGGTTGCTGTTTACCAAAACGATCCCAGCTGTTTCTGCGGCAATGTCACTACCGCTGCCAACAGCAATACCAATATCAGCTTGTGCCAAGGCAGGTGCATCATTTACACCATCACCTGTCATGGCTACAAATTCTCCTTTGTTTTGCAACTCCTTTATCTTTTCTAATTTCTGATGCGGCAACACTTCTGCAAAAAAACTATCCATGTCCAATGTTTTACTTACACTTGCTGCTACTTTATTATTGTCGCCTGTCAACAATATTGATTTGATATTATTTTGTTTCAACGTTTTAATGGCCTCGGCTGATTCAGGTCTTATCTCATCAGATAATGCAATGTATCCTGCCAATTCATTATTGATAATTACAAACACAATCGTTTCCATGTCGTTAGCTGTAAAGCCATCAGGAACAGGAATATTATTTTCCTTTAAATAACCCGGACTGACAACCAATACTTTCTTGCCTTCTACTGTTGCTTCAACGCCTTTACCTGTAATCGCATTAAAGCTTTCTGTTGCCGGAATTGTGATAGATAAGTCTTTAACTTTTTGCAAGATGCCTGTTGCAATGGGATGCTCAGATTTTTGTTCCAATGCAGAAGCCAGGCGAATGATTTCATTTTCATTCAGGCCTTTTTGGAGTGAAACAATTTTTGATACTTCAAATTTTCCTACCGTAAGTGTACCGGTTTTGTCAAATACAATGGTGGTGATTTTTCTTGCATTTTCAAATGCTGTTCTGTTTTTAATCAGCAGCCCGTTTTTCGCTGACAAGGCTGTTGATTTTGCAACGACCAACGGAACTGCCAATCCTAAAGCATGGGGGCAACAAATAACAATTACGGTCACCATTCTTTCCATGGCAAAAGCCAGAGATTGACCTGTTAAATACCAGTATAAAAATGTACCAATGCCCGCAATAATCGCAATAGCTGTCAGCCACTTTGCAGCCTTGTCTGCTACCAGCTGGGTTTTGGATTTTGATTTTTGCGCATCGTCAACCAACTTTATGACCTGTGAGAGATAAGAATCTTTCGCCCCATGCGATACGGTAACTTTAATAGAACCGTTTCCATTAATAGAACCCGCAATTACTTTATCTCCTTTTCCTTTCTCCACCGGTTTTGATTCGCCGGTAAGCATGGATTCATTCAGATAACTTTCTCCTTCTGTGATTATGCCGTCAGCAGCAACTTTTTCCCCCGGCTTGATAAGTACAATATCACCCTCTTTCAGCGTTTCAGTTTTTACATCAGTCACTTTTTCACCATCTACTAAGTGAGCATCATCTGGCATTAGCTGAACCAATAATTCCAGTTCTCTTGAAGCTCCGGCAACTGATTTCATTTCAATCCAATGCCCTAACAGCATTATTAGAATAAGTGTTGCCAGTTCCCAAAAAAAATCCATACCCTTTAATCCAAACACAGTTGCAGCACTATAGATATATGCTACTGAAATGGCAAAACCAATCAGCGTCATCATGCCGGGGTTCTTTACCCGTATTTCACCCACCAGCCCTTTCAAAAAAGGCCAGCCACCGTAAAAGAAAACGACAGAGGCCAAAGCAAGTAATACATATTTTGAACCGGGAAAACTGATATGAATATTCAACCAATGCTGAATCATTTCTGATAGCAGCATAATGGGAATAGTTAATACCAGCACTACATAAAATCGTTTTTTAAAATCAGCAATACCTGATGCATGAGCTTCATGTCCGTTATGTGCACCCGGTTTAGTAAGTGGTACGAGTGTCATCCCACACAAAGGACACTTGCCGGGATTATCCTGTACTATTTGCGGATGCATGGGGCAGGTATATTTCCGGAAGCCCTGTGTGCTTTGCATCTCTACAACCGGCATAACATGCTTTGTATGGGAAGAAGAGGTCTCCTTTTTATGATCATTGTGTTGATGGTGCGCATGAGAATCTTCCTTCTCTTTTGCATCAACAGGAACGAGTGTCATTCCGCATTTGGGGCAATTCCCTGGTTTGTCCTGAATAATTTCTGGGTGCATGGGGCAGGTATAGAGAGTACTGGTTTGCTGACTATCGTTTTGATGTTGCATAATATTATTTTGTAACCATTAAAGGCCGTATAAAAAAGTTTTTATTTCATCTCTTTTAACTTCGCTTTCATCTGTTCAATTTCCGCCTGTTGATTGGTAATGATCTGTTCAGTTAATTTTTTTATTTCGGGGTCTTTTATGTTTGCTTTTCCTGCCATTAAAATAGCAGCAGCATGATGCGGGATCATGGATTTTAAAAATTGCTTATCGCCTACGGCTGCTTGTTGCCTGATGCCGAAAAAGAAGCAAACTAATAAAATCGAGCTTGCGATAAAGATTGTCATATTCAGTTTCTTTTTCTTGTACATTCCACCCATTATGGCAAGTTCTATGATAACCATTGGCATGGTCATGAGACCTGCCATGTAAAACTGGTTTACATTAGGAATTACATTTGAAAAAATATCTACCATAGAATACATGAGTAAATACATAGCAATAAATGACAGAATTGTCATCAGCAATAATTTTTTGTAGTGGTTATTTCCGGATGCCTGGTGATGCGATTGTTTTGAATGCTCCATCTCCATAAATTTTGTTTTAGAGGTGATTCAATATTGATGCTTCAGTTATTTTTTAAAGGTTTCAAAATTTGAATCCCAGTTTTTTATTGACGTAATTTCAAAAGCATTTTCATGCTTGTTTAATTAATAATGCCAGGTCAACCCAATTCCCCAATTATAATCACTGTCATAGTTTGTGCTTATTGAAATGGGTTTGGCTATCATATACCTGAAACCGATAGCATATTCCCTATCAGTATTTACCCGGAAATCAAAAAAGACATTGTTACTAAGTGGTATGTCTCTTCTTTCCAATTGGAGTCGCAATTTACCTGTATGGTCTATCCGCCATTCAGAACGTATAAGCATTGGCAATAAATAGTAAAACCCGGCATCAAAAACCCGGCGATTGTCTTTGCTGTTGGGTTTATTGGCTAAAGGAAGTGTCTTGTTTTTTCGATAGTCAAAACCTATATAAAAGGCTAAGTATTGTTTTTTGTCTAAATAGCGGAGCAGATGTGTTTCGGTCTCATAGTTTCCTTCCCAGTTAACTCTGCCTTCAAATTCCAGAGCCGTTTTGTTATTGGATATATTCCCACTCAGCCATGCGCCCTGAGAATGTACAGATAAGTCGAACCAGGGATAAAGTATATTGTCTTCCTTTTTTAATTCTTTGTAACCGGTTTTGGCAAATTCATTTTGTTCACTTCCTTCATAGCTTACAATACGGGCCATGCCAGCCATCATGTGATAAAGAATGTGGCAATGAAAAAACCAATCTTTCTCTTCGTTTGCTTCAAACTCTATTGTAACTGTTTGGATTGGTTGAATGTCAAACGAATGTTTCAAGGGCGAATAGTCACCCTGGCTGTTGATAAAGCGGAAGAAGTGGCCGTGCAGGTGAAGCGGGTGACGCATCATAGTATTGTTTGTTAGAACAAACCTTACCCTTTCACCTTTGTGGATTAGAATTTTGTCAGCCACCGATAAAGTTTTAAAATCAAATGACCACACATATCGCAACATATTCCCCGTAAGTGTTAATTTGATTTCTCTTGGTTTCAAAGTAGAATCCAAAGTGGTGGGATGCAGTGCCCGCAGCATATTATAGTTAAAATCTCCGGGCATACCCATGTTCATCCCCTGCATATTGTTCATATTCATGCCATCCATTTTCCCAATATCCATATCCTTTTTTGCAGGTATGGTATCTGATGGCATTTTCATTTCTTTCATATCCATGTTCTTCATGTCCATGCCGTCCATGTTCATACCATTCATATTCATGCTGCCCATTTCCCTCATCATTTTAAAATAGTCAAGTTTGGGAATATCAGGTGCATTCATTATAGGGCCATTCCCAAAATAACCTGATGAAAAACCTACTACATCCCAGGAGGTAGCTCTTAATTCGGCAGCACCGTTTTCAGGAACAGTAATTAAAACATCATACGTTTCTGCAACTGCAATTTCTAATTTGCTTACAGAAACAGGAGTGACATTTATTCCATCCGCCGCAATCAGCCGCATATAACTCATTCCATATTGCAGAGTAAAATAAGAGGAAGCGGAACCGTTGATGATGCGTAGCCTTATTATCTCACCGGGCTTTGCATCTTTGAAATAAATTTTTTCCTGCCCGTTCATCAGGAATTTATTGTAGTACACATCTGACACATCCATAGCAGGCATGCGTTGCCATTCCTGCTTTAATTTGTCTTTAAATGATCCGGCTGCAATGGCCTCACCATAACTTTGCAATGCGCCTTTTTTAATGGCATACCATTCGCCTCCACGTTTCAGGTAACGCATTACCTGGTGTGGATTTTCATCCGTCCAGTCTGATAATAGCAAAACATATTCTTTTAGTTCAGGTTCTGGCTGGGCGGGGTGAATTACGATTGAACCATATAGGCCGCTTTGCTCCTGAAGCATAGTATGAGAGTGATACCAGTAAGTGCCACTTTGAATAAGCGGAAAAGTGAAAGTATAAGTTTCGCCGGGTTCAACAGGGGATGTGGTTAGGTAAGGGACGCCATCTTCTTTATTGGGCAACAATATGCCATGCCAGTGAATGGAAGTTTCCATCTTCATCAGATTATGCACACGGATAATTGCGGTGTCGCCTTCTGTAAATTCAAGAATGGGTGCTGGTATCTGGCCATTGATTGCAATAGCATGGCGATGCTTACCGGTAAAGTTCACCATCGTATCCGTTACATATAAATCATACTCCACTTTTTTTCCAGTGTAGGCCATTCCTGATTTAATCTTTGCTGATTGCAACGGATAATTGTTTGAAGTTGTTTTTTGCATCACCGAATCTTTGCCCGTACTCTTGTGCATGGAGTGGTTGATTTGTCCCATACTGCAAAAAGGAATCAACAATAAAAAAAAGAATAGCTTTTTCATTGTGAAATGTTTTATTGTTTAATCGGCTTTTTTGCTTTTTTCCGGGCAGGGTTATTGTCCGGGAAGCGGAATGTATCCATTGGATTTTTCATCGGCATATTCATGTTTTTCATATCCTCCATTTTCATGGTGCTGTCCATTCCAGGCATATCCTTCATGTCCTTAATATTGTCCATGCCTTTCATGTTTTTCATAGTGTCCATACCGGGCATATTTTTCATATCCTTCATATCTTTGTTATCCATCCCCGGCATATTCTTCATGTCTTTCATATTGTCCATGCCTTTCATGTTTTTCATAGTGTCCATACCGGGCATATTTTTCATATCCTTCATATCTTTCATGTTATCCATCCCCGGCATATTCTTCATGTCTTTCATGTTGTCCATTCCCTTCATTTTCTCCATGTTCTTCATACCTTTCATTGTATCCATTCCAGGCATATTCTTCATCCCCGGCATTGAATCGTTCATGTGTGTATCGTTCATGTGTGTCGTACTGTCTCCATCCATGTCCATGCCTTCCATATCTTTTTCATCATGACCGGCACCATGGTCTTTCATTAAATACCTGCCCATAGGCCCCACACCTGCAACATGTGTAAGTTTTGCCCCATGATGCCCCGCAATGGATAGGAAAATAGCAGCGATGATTGCGGCAAGCAGAACGATTAGTTCGTATAGTCTTCTGTTGATCTTAAAGAATATCCCGATACTTTTAAGTAATAAAGTAATACCTGACATCCATAAGGTTAATTGAGCATATTTCTCATGTTCCTCAAATATTTGCATAGCGGCCTTTGGTGCATCGGCAGAAGGCATTGCGTGAAAAATAGTACTGGCCGCAAGCGCAGAAAAAAATGCGGCTGCCATTATGAATAATGTGGCCCAGCAGATTTGCCGCCAATGGGGCTTCCATACAACCATTATCTGGAAGGCTGCTGCAAGTAATATTAGTACAATTGGGAAATGTACTACAAGGGGATGGAGCGATGGAAAGTCTTTAAACATAAAGTATTTTTAATACTGTTTAATAATTAGCCACTTTCTCCAGGCTGTCAACTGCGAATTTTAAATCAAGGCTTAAGTATAATATCAAAACTTATTTTCAGTTTCTCCCATGCAACATCAATTGTTGTTTTTCCATTCTTCTTATCCGTTATAAAATATTGCAGCCTCTCGGTATGCATATTTTTCTTTGGCTTTATTTTCAGTCTTACCACATCATCCTTTTCATCGTATTCAGTTGCTAAGTGTTGTTTCCATTGTTTGTTGATGATCACTGTCCATTCCGATTTGCCGGGAATAGTAAAAATGGCATATTTACCGGCAGGGATTTCTTTACCTCCAACAACAAACGCTTTGCCGATTTCAAGAGTTGTTGCATCGTGTGCTCCTGTTACCCATACTTCACCATAAGGAACAAGTCCACCCCATATTATTCTTTTACGGACGCCTGGAGAATGATAATTGATTTTTATACTGTCGCCATGAATTACAGCAACGGCCATGGATTTAATGCTTTTCTTGCTGGTATCTTTTACTAAATTGGGATTGTAGCAAACCTCTTCTTTCTTTTGTTCTTGTGCTGTTACTGTAAATGCTGTCGCTATAATTAAAAGCAGTAAATAAAATTTCTTTTTCATGATAGTATTTATTTGTATTTATATTTTTTCCGCACTGATTATTTGTACTTCTCCGAACATGGTTTTAAAACGTGTTTTAATGGCCACATTTTCAAACCCGGCATCCGAAATCATTTCAGGTAATAATCCTCTGGCATTTGCATCTGTTGATTTAAATCCATCCAGGCCTCTTATTATATTAAAAAGCGTTCTTTGAACCCATGATTTGGAACGGCCAAAGTCGGCAATAAGTAACAGACCATCTTTATTCATAACCCGGAATATCTCTGCCAGCATAGTTTGTTTTATATCTGTATCAAGATGATGAAAAACAAGGCAGGATATTACTCTGTCAAAAGCATTACGTTGAAAGGGCAAATGTTTTCCATCATAATCAAGCAAAAAAATATCCAGCTTTTCTTCTTTTATCTTTTTTGTTGCTTTATCCAATATCTCTGTATCAATATCAATACCTGTTACTTTTGCCTCAGGTGATGATTGTTTTGCCATGATAGTTAATGTAGCAGTGCCACAACCAAAATCAAGCAGCTTTGAACAGGCATAGATATTCGCATTTGAAATCAATACCTGTTTAATTTTTTTCTCAGGCATAGTAATGCTGATAAAAAAATCATACAAAGGCGTAAGCCATTTGAATCTGAGTGCAGGTATGAATTGTTTTTCCTCCATTACAATGGCGTTATTTTAAAGTGCTCCTCAAATTAAATTCGTTATAAAATGAAATGATCAATTGGTGGGTGCGGAAACCCTGCCCCAGAATTTGTTTCATTATAAATAAGGAAACTAAAGCAGGGCTCCGACCCATGTGGTTTTTCTTTTTTACTATCAATACGTTTATTCAAATTCTTTCTTCTGTTGCTCTTCCAGATATTTCTTTAGTGCTTTTTCGCCAAAGAGTTTAAATACAACAGGAGTTACAATCATGTCTAATAAAGTTGAGCTAACTAAGCCGCCCAAAATAACTGTAGCAACAGGGTACAGGATTTCTTTACCTGGAGCTGTAGCGTCCATTGTTAGTGGTATCAGCGCAAATGCAGCAACCAGTGCTGTCATTAATACCGGCACTAATCGTTCTAACGAACCACGAATAATCATTTTGTCGCCAAATACCTCACCTTCATGCTGTACCAAATGGATATAATGGCTTATCATCATAATTCCATTTCTTGATGCAATACCTGTGAGGGTAATAAATCCAACCATTGTAGCAATAGAAAAAACACCTCCTGTAAGTATTACTGCTATTACGCTGCCTATTAATGCCAATGGGATATTCAGCATTATCTGCAAAGCAATACGGCTGCTTTTAAAATGGCTGTATAGAACTAAGAAAATACCTGCCACCGAAAAAATACTAAGAATGGTAATCAGCTTGGATGCTGATTGCTGGCTTTCAAACTGACCGCCCCATTGCAGGTAGTAGCCTTCCTGTAATGGCAATTCCTTTTTTACAGTTTCCTGCATTTCTTTTACAGTACTGCCAAGGTCACGGCCCTGCACATTGGCAGAAACAACTATGCGTCGCTGGGTATTTTCATGATTAACTGCATTAATACTGTTCTCCAGTTCAATCTTTGCAATTTGGCTCAGCGGTATTAATGAACCATCCGATGCAGCAATCTGTGTATTTCGGATTGCTTCAATATTTTTTCTTGTGCTATCATCAGTCCTTAGAACAATGTCGAAGCTTTTTTGACCATCAATTATCTGGCTTACTACTTTACCATTATAAAATATTTCCAGTTCATCCGCCACATTTCCTACCTGTAAGCCATAACGCTGCACTGCCATGCGGTCGAGTTTAATCATCAATTGTGGTACCATTACCTGGTTTTCAATCTGCACATCCACCACACCCGGCACATTGGATATAATTGATTTTAATTGTTCAGCATTTGAGCGAAGCGTTAATAAATCATTGCCAAATATTTTAACCGCTACCTGTGCTCTTACTCCAGAAAGTAAATGGTCAAGACGATGAGATATGGGCTGACCAATATTTATGGATACCCCTTTTAAAACAGAGAGATTATTGCGCATCTCTTCCAGCACTTTTGCCCTGCTTCTTCCACCTGGCTTTAATGCCACTTCAATTTCAGTTGAACTGGGTGGCTCTGCATGTTCATCTAACTCTGCCCGGCCTGTCCTGCGGGCAGTAAGTGCAACTTCCGGCACTTTCAGAATTTGCTGTTCAGCAATTGTACCCAATTTATTACTTTCTTCTAATGAGGTTCCGGCAGGGGCTACCATATTCACTGTATAACTTCCTTCATTAAAAGGTGGTAAAAATTCTGTACCAAAAAATGGGATAATGCTGATGGAAGCGATGATTAATGCAATAGCCACACCGGTTATTGTCTTTGGGCGCTTTAATCCAAAATGCAGCAGCCTGGTGTCTTGTTTTTTTAGCCAGCGAACAAGGGCACTATCCGGTTCATGCACTGCGTCAACAGTAGTTTCCTTTGTTTTGCGTTTCCAAAAGGCCAGGTTGATATGGTGTAAATGATTTTTCTTGCCTAATAAATAGCTGCATAATGCAGGCGTTACAGTCAGTGATACCACCAATGATGCAATAATGGAAGTAATATAAGCGATACCCAATGGTGCAAATATCCTTCCTTCAATTCCCTGCAGATAGAACAATGGTATAAATACCAAGACCACAATGATAGTGGCATATACTATTGAATTTCTTACTTCACTGCTGGCATCATAAATTACTTTCAGTAATGGTTTTGGATTTTCACTTAGCCAATTCTCTTTTAACCGGCGGTACACATTTTCCACATCCACAATCGCATCATCCACCAGTTCTCCAATAGCAATAGCCAAACCGCCAAGTGTAAGAGTGTTGATGGAAATATCAAAAAATTTAAAAACAATGGCTGTTATAATAAGCGACAGTGGTATTGCCGTAAGTGTTATGATTGTGGTTCTAAAATTGAGAAGGAACAGAAAGAGAATAATAATAACAAGAATGAATCCATCCCTTAATGCTTCTTCCACATTGGTAAGGGAGTTTACAATAAAATGTTTTTGCTGAAAAACATCTGTATTGATTTGAATATTTTTAGGCAGGGATGCTTTTATTTCTTCGATAGCTTTTAACGATTCGGCAGTTACATCAATAGTGCTGCTGCCCGGCTGCTTCTCAATACTAAGTATTACGGCCGGTTTACCATTAAATGAACCATCGCCTCTTTTAATTGGCCCACCAAATTTTACTTCGGCTACCTGCTTTAATAATACAGGCGCCGCATTTCTGTTGCTTATAACCGTATTTGCTAAATCTTCTAATGTATTTGCACGGCCAATATTTCTTATAAGTGTTTCAGAGCCTTTATTGTCAATAAAACCACCCGTTGTGTTTTGATTGGTTAGCTGCAAAGCATTATCAATATCATCAATGGCCAGATTATACTGCCTTAATTTTTCACTTGAAATCAAAATCTGGTACTGCATTCTTTCTCCACCAATTGGTATCACCTGGCTTACACCTTTTACACTCATCAATCTTCTGCGAATGGTAAAGTCTGCCAATGTTCTTAAATCAGCAGGCGAAGCAGTATCACTTGTAACGGCCACCATCATTATCTGCCCCATAATGGAACTGATAGGACCCATTACCGGCGTAATTCCTTTTGGCAGTTGAATATTCTGTAGTTTCTCAGCCGTTAATTGCCTTGCCCTGTACACATCTGTATTCCAGTCAAACTCAACAAACACCATCCCTAATCCGGGACTTGCTACTGAACGAACGACTTCCACACCCGGTGCACCATTTAATTGTGTTTCAACCGGCAAATTTACCTGGCTTTCCACTTCTTCAGGAGCCATACCATTGGCTTCTAAAAATATGGTTACTCTCGGTCTGTTTAAATCGGGTAATACATCTACCGGAAGATTAACCAATGTAAATACGCCATACACCATGAGCAAAGCAGCCATTGAAACTACGAGCATCCGGTTCTTGAGCGAAAAAAGAATGAGTTTGTTTAGCATAAAAACTTCTTTAAATATTCCGGCTTCTTAATAGATAATCGGATTCAGGAGTTGGAAATAATCATGACAGGCAGTTTGCCTGTCATGATTATAAAACACAAGATTAATGTCCATCATGGCCAGCTTCTTTACTGTCATGGCCTTCTGTTGTTTTTTTAATTTCATCTGCGGTTCCTTCTTTTACATTCATGGTGAAATCGACCGTATGCACTTTGCCACCACTTTGAAACTGAATCCAGCCACGATAGATACCGGGCATTTTAAATGTTGTATGCAAATCAAACTTGCCACCGCTAACATCAGGATGCACATGCAAATACTCTTTGTCACTAAGACTAACAACCACCATGTGTGCTTTAGCACCCAAATAATTTTCCAGCGTATTTACATCAATCTCTTTACCGTCTTTCATCAACATTCCTGAAATATGCATTTGTGCGCCGGTAATTAATTTACCACCGGTTGCATTCAGCATTACAGTAAAATTGTCTGATTTACCAGTTAGCTTATCGGTAGTGTAAGTAACAGCAGGCTTTGGTGTGCCTTTCACATTTACCGAAATTTTTTCAACCTGGTGACTGCCACCGCTTGGCAGATAATCAGCAAAAAGGGTGTAATCGCCACCATTGTCAAAACGGGTTTCATTCTTGCCTGGGCCATTGGTATAAGCCTTCCCACTTTCTAATACTCCTATTTTATAAGAACCGTCAGCCTGGAGATCCGGATGAATATGTTCAAAATAGCTGAGGTCGTTGCTTACAACAATCAGGTGTATTTTCTTTTCATGCTGCACATCCAGCGCCACAGCTTCATTCTCCTTGCCAACTACTTTAGGTGTAAATAAAAGAGTCGCTGATTTACCGGATTCTAATTGTGCCGGAGTAGAGGCATATTGCATTTTATAAGTAAGACCGTTATCTGTACCATCAAAATGTTCCAGTTTCATACCGCACACCGGGCAATTACCTTCTTTATCATAAGTCTTACCTTTTTCACAATTCATTGGGCAACGATATTTGTGTGCATGTGCTGCAGTGTCTGTGCCTGTTGCTGCATTTTCTTTTGAGGTAGAGGCGTTGTTGTTACAGCTTACTGCTATTATACCAATGGCAATAACTGCACTGAAGGCGAAAAATAGTTTTTTCATTTCCGTTTATTTGTTTTTTAATGTTGATGATTATGATTGTCTGCTGCTTTTGCAGGAGGTTGGGGCTTGAACTTTACTGACACTGTTTTACCACCGGTTTGAAATGTAACTATGGCGTTAGCAAAAGTTGTGGCTTTGGGTTCCTTTGCTAAAAAGCCATCGCCGCTGGATGTAAGCGCCACCGTTTTTGTTGTTCCATCTGCAAACTGTAGCAATACTTCACCTGTTACACCTTTACTGATCGTAGTCTTTCCGTTTGCATCTAAGAGATAGAAATACAGTTTGGCATCTTTGGTAACTATTTCACTGTGGTAGCCTTCTGTTGCTGATTCAACGGTTCCTCCGTGCGGACCCGCAGCATGTGCATGTCCTTTTGCATTATGCTGGGCAAATATTTGCGAAGACATTAGCATCGCAAAAAAAAGCAGGGATATAGAGATTATCTTTTTCATATAGTTTTAAATTTTAATTGAGTAATTATTAATGCTGATGATTGGTTTGACTGCCTTCATCTTTTTTCTTTCTATCGTAGTGGCAGCAACCGGGAAGCTTTTCATACGCTTTATCATCACCGGTAAATTTTTCTGTATCGTACCCGGCGGCAGCAATGGCTTTTTGAATTTTTTCATTCGTTGTTACAGCAGGGTTATACAGCAAGGTGAAAACTTTTGTCTCTCTGTTCCATTCTGCTTTTTGCACACCAGTTACGTTGGCCGCTTTCTCAATAGTTTTTTTACACATGCCACAATTACCCCACACTTTAAAAGTGTCAGTTTTTACATCCTGCGCTTTTGCTGCACTGAGAGCTATTGTTGCTATAAGTAGCAGCATGATTGATTTGATTTGTTTCATATTCGTTTGATTTTGTTTTTTAAGGAATTAAAATTTGAATACAATACCATTTGGTTTTTTACCAACTGGAATGTCTTTCACCTTTGCATGGGTGGTTGCATTGATTACGGAAACGGTGTTAGTTCCCTGATTAGTTACATAACCATAATTTCCATAAAATGCGATGGCATGTGCATCTGCACCAGTTGCAAACTCGCCATGTTTCATCCATGTATTAGCTCCCATATCCATGTAGTAAGCTACCTTGCCGTCTGTTGCATTACTTACCCATAGCTCGCTTGTTGCAGAATTGTAAGCTGCATAACCCGGTTTAAAATTGAGCGTAATGGTTGCTACATTACTGTTACTAGCCACATCAATCACCGAAATACTTTGTCCATCTTCATTATCTATAAACATTTTACCGATGGAAGAAGGCCATGCACCAACGGGGTTCATATCAACATTGATTGTGGTAATAATTGCCTTTGTAGAAGGATTGATCACGGATACTGTGTTATCCATACCATTGCATACATAAGCTTTTGACCCATCGGCGCTAAATGTTACTTCTGCAGGTTCCATACCTACATTGATAGTATTTTTCAACGCATAAGTAGTAGCATCATAGACCAATACTTTACCCGCCATATCCATCAACGAGGTCCAGATTTCTGAACCATCAGGCGAATACACTGCATTGTGATTCATAGTAGGTACTTCAAAGTTTTTTAAAACTGTTCCTTTTACCGCATCCATTACAACTACTCTGCCTTTCATACCCGGCATACCGCCAGTGTGTCCTCCACTTAAGTCCATACCCGGCACACCAATAGTCATGTGATGCAGGTCTACATTTTGATGATGATAAATATGGTGCGGCCACATAATCATGTTGCTGCCGCTTCCCATCAGCGTAATGCTGTCTGAAAGTGTGTTGTTGCTTAATTTAATAACAGAGATCGTACTGCTTTCTCCATTCACTACATAAGCAGCAGGGTAATTGATATTTTTTTCCTCCATAGCATCCATGTCATGTTTCTTTTTACATGAAGCAAAAGCGATAGCTGCGATGGCTATCAAACTCATAAACGTTGTCGTTGCTTTCATTTTATTTGGTTTTTGACATTTGAAATGAATATTATTTCGCTTTTCTGAATGACGAATGTGTTTGTATAATTTTCCAGCCTTCTTTGGTTTTCCTTAATACAGAAGTGGCTACACCCTGGCTTTTGATTTCTTTACCATCTTTTGCAAGAATGATAGTGTAGATATAAGTTTCTGTTGAGAAAGCGTAGTCGCCTGTTACAATCACATCTACCTTGTAATCGCTAAAAGTGAAAGACTTAAAATCTTTCAGTTCTGGTCCCAGGTGATGCTCCAGGTAATGCCCAATGGTGCCTTCATCTTTGGCCTGTTCAAATACTTTCGAATCTTTTACAAACAGGTTTACTACACCTGTAGTGTCCAGTTTTTCAATTGCTTTTTTGTAGTTGTTCAATACATTCTTTACCGCTTCTTTGTCGTTTGTTTGTGCAAAGGCTGCTATAGCAGGTGAAAGCAGCAGGAACATCATTATTAATTTTCTCATGTTGTTTGTTTTTTTAATTATTGATTTAAATACATCATTTTCATTTGATACACATTTGCTGTAACAATCCTTTCGCCATCCTCTGTTCCTTTAGTGACAACAGTAAATTTGTCATTGCTTTCTCCCTTCACAATAAAGCTGATGCTATATTGCTCTGCTTTATCTTTTATAAAAATGGCAGGCTTACCATTTACTTCTGCAATGGCTTCGTTGGGTATTATCACCTGTCTTGCCACGCTACTTCCTGTCATCCGCACATTTATGTTTTCACCAATTTTAAACTGGCCTTTGGGATTGATAAGTTCAAAAACTACTTTTTGCGACTGATTACCGGCATTAACAGCTTGTGCTGTGCTAACCATTTTCAATTTGTAGGTAGCAGTATCAGTGTTGCTGGTAGTGGTAAATGCTGTAGCTGATTTCATTTTCTCAACATCCGTAGTAAATACCTGTGCTTCTACAAATACCTGTTCAAGGTTGGTTATTTCAAACAGTGTTTCGCCGCCACTCACTACTGCGCCTATTGCATAATTAAAAGTGCCTACCACACCGCTAACAGGTGATGTAAGAGTTATTGCTTTAGTATTGCCGGTATTTCTGCCTGTATTTGCATCAAAGAGGGCTTTGTTTCTTTTAGCACTTTCGTACCGGGCTTTTGCTTCTGTTATATCTTTTTTGGCAGCGATATCCTCAATAGCTTTCAGTCTTTCATACTGAGCTTTGGCTGCTTCGTATTCTGCATTAACTGAGTTGCTTTGAGAAATGATACTGATCTGTGTTCCGGCATCCACCTGTTGTTCTATTACCGCCACTACCTGGCCCTTGCCAACCCGTTGACCAGGTGCAACCCTCAGCGAAACTATCTTACCTGCCTGGGGTGATTGTATTACCGCTCTTCCTTGTGGTGCCGCTGTTACAGTTCCTAATAAAACAGATGACTCGTTATAATCCCCTGTACCGATCTTTTGGGTTTGTATATTGAAAAGAAATTGTGTTTCTTTTTCTACCATAAATATTGTGGATGAACCTCCGCTCTTTTTAGCGCCAGCTTCATCGTGACCATCGTGTGCAGACACTGAATTATAAGTGGCTGTTGGCAGAAGACAAAAAAGAATAATTGCCGTAGCGATAATTTTTCTGCTCCGGGTTTTATTGATGAAAAACATAACAAGTAAACCAATAAGCAAACCTATCAGACCAAAAAACCAATTGCTGCTGTACCAGTGTGTATGAGCTGTATTTTCAGTTGCAGCAACAGTGAGTTCTTTACCCGTTTCGATACTATTCAACTGAATTAAATCAATACCGGCATAGCTGTTTATGCTTACTACAAGACTGTAAGCTTTCTTTTCAGGGAAGGTTGTTTTCAATGCATAAATTCCTTTTTCTATTCTTGAAACAACAACTTTTAAATTTGGATTGCCGCTAACAGTTATATTCAGAGTTGCACTGTCAATCGGTTTATTCGTATCAAATTCACTGATAAATAATTTCAGTATTGTTTCTTTGCCCGGAGTAATGGGGTTGTACCTGAGCAGTAACTCATACTTATCAGAAAAGGCTTCTGTAGAAAAATAGCTGGTTGATGCAGCGGTTGTTTTCTTTGCATCACCATGGTCTTCACCACCGTGTGCAAATGCCATTACAGGCAATGATAATAACAATAGAATAATTATTCTTTTCATAACTGACCCATTAAGTATTGATAATTGATGACACTTAGATTGTAATTTCTTACGGCTTCGAGGTATTTCTGATAAATGCTGTAAGCATCGTTATTATTCCGCATGAAACTGATATAGTCTATTTCCCCGCTTGCAAAAAACCGTTGTGAAGTTGTAATTACTTCCTGGGCCTTTCTCAAACCCGTTTGCTGATAATATTGTACCGATTGCCAGTTAGCATGCATTTCGCTGCTTGCATTAATAACCTGTGCAGATAATTCCTGCTGCAAACCTTCCTGTTTGCTTTGTATAACCTGCTGCTCAGTTTTGGCAGCACTGATATTACCCTTATACTGGCCAAACCATAGCGGGATGGTAATACCAAAGCGAAAACGGTTATTCCACTTAGTATCCCGTTCACCCTGGTTAAAATAGCCAAATGCCAAACCGGGCAATGCTTTACTTTTTTGCAAGGCTATATTTTGCTTTGCTACCGCTTGCTGTTGTTGTAATAATTGTACTCCCGGATTAGCAAGTAAAGCCATTGAATCCGGAACGATTGGAAATGGAGCCTGCGTGATATTAATTACCAATGGCTCCACTACAATGGAATCTTTAATGCCGGTCAGCCATTGCAACTGTGCTTTTATTGCTTTTGATCTTGTGATGGATTGCAGGTACAGGTTATGAATTTCGCCGTATTGTGTTTCAGCAAATGTTTGTTGCAGGTAATCTATCTGCCCTGCATTAAACTGACGGATCGCTGACAACTTAATTTTTTCATACAGTGTATCCTGTATATACAATTGCTTTACCAGTGAATCTGTAAACTGAGCTTCGAGGTAGAGGGCTTTTATTCTATACTTTAAATCGGCTTGTGTAATTTGTTGTTCCTTTTGGGCTACACCAATTTGCTGTTTTTGCAAACGGTATTGGTTGCTGTAAACAGTGGGAAACTCAAATGACTGTGTGATACTACCTGTGTAAAAATTGCCAGTAGGGCTTTCCCAAAAGAACTCCGGGTTTGGCAGGTTAATAGCTGACTTCAGCAATTGTTGCTGCTGCTTAACCTGCAATGAAGCAGACTGAATATTTTTATTATTGGCTAAAGCTTTACTTACAGCTTCACTTTCAGTAAGCACTTGCTGTGCGGCAGCCGGTAATGCAATTATTCCGATAAGAAAAACTATGATACTATTTCTAAGCATAAAAAATGATTACGGTAAAACAAATAACCTCAGTTTGCTGGATGCAAAATGCAGGTGGATGAAGCCATTAAAGCTTCACCTGTTTTACTGTAATCAAATCTGAAAACTCTGTATCGCTATACGTATATCAGGAGGAGGAGGATAAAAAAACCTGGCTTTGTATTTTGGAGGAAAGTCTTTATTTCCCTGTGATAAGTCAATTCCCAAAAATGTGCTTACAATTGCAACAAACGCTGGCACATCAATACCAGCATTCACATTTTGATTGAGATTCTTATCTAAATTTTGAAATTTTTGTACGTCATCGCTGCAACATCCACCGGAGCTTTTGGTGAACGACTTACTATCTCCGGTTGGGACTTGTTTTGCAGGCTCACTATCATGCTGATGTTTAGTACCATCCTGATGCTCATGAGTGATAGCTGCTGACGCCTCTTTTTCATGCACATGTTTTTTACCATCTGCATGTATATGTATTTCAGTTGCTTCTTCAACAGCATTATGGTTAGAAGCATTGAAACCCATATCCACACCCAAAGCACAGGCAAACCCTACTGCTGTATTTGATGCAAATACAATCAGCAGAAATAATGCTTTTAGTTGTATGGATAATCTACGTTTCATTTGGACGCTGTAAAAATAGGGCAATTCTTTGAATGACAATACTTGCTGAAGTGTAAAGGTAACAGGGCTTATGTTTGGAAAGTTACAGAATTATGAAAAAAACTTATAAAATTGTTTTCCCGAATACGTAAACGCATTTCCCAATTGCGTAATGGCTAATACTTTGTTATACAGCAATTTGCAGCCTAAAAAACGGCTCATGAGAAAGAAAGGTGTTATAATAGTTATTGCTCTGTCAATTTTTAGTGTAGCAAAAGCGCAAACAAAGGAAAAGGTACAAAATGCTGATACAAGCCATTTGAAGTATTTACCTGATGTAACTGTCGTTGGTCGAAACAGTAAAAGCGATTATCAGCAAATGCCGGAAATTGTAGGTACTAATATTTATGCTGGCAAGAAAAATGCGTTGATAGTGTTGGATAATGTACAGGGAAATGTAGTAACCAATACCATGCGTCAGGTACTTGCAAAAGTGCCTGGTATCCATATTTGGGAAAGCGATCCAAGCGGTATCCAAATTGGTATTGCTGCCCGTGGATTGAGTCCTAACCGCAGCTGGGAATTTAACGTTCGGCAAAATGGCTACGATATCGCAGCAGATCCCTTTGGCTATCCCGAAGCTTATTATAATCCACAACTACAGGCGGTGCAGCGCATTGAAATTGTTCGGGGGCAAGGTTCTCTCCAATACGGTCCACAGTTTGGTGGATTGATAAATTATATTTTGCGTAATGGTAATGAGATCAACAAACCCTTTGAATTTGAAACACAGCAAACTGTTGGCAGTAACGGACTGTTTAATAGTTATAATGCGATAGGTGGTAAAAAAGGGAGAGTTCATTACTATACTTTTTTTGATCATCGCAATGGAAATGGCTGGAGAGAGAACAGTCAATACTATACCAATGCAGGTTATGGAACCGTAACCTATAATTTCAGTTCTAAATTTTCTTTAACTGCTGAAATTATGCGTTCGCATATCCGAAGCCAACAGCCCGGCGGCTTAACAGATGCACAAATAAAACAGGATGCGCAACAAAGTTTCCGTAGCCGCAATTGGTTTGACATAACATGGACAACGCCTGCATTAATCGCCAACTATCAAATAAATGAAAAGACCCGGTGGAATACAAAACTGTTTGGTACTGTTGGCGACAGAAACAGCGTAGGTTTTTTACAATCAATAACTACAAGGGACAGCATTAATGCAACAACTCTTAATTATAATAACAGGGTTGTTAATCTTGACCAATACAGAAATTATGGTTTAGAAAGCCGCATCATAACTGATTATACCATTGGTAAAATGAAGAATACCTTTTCAGGCGGCATTCGTTTATACACCGGTACTACCACAAGGCAAGCAGATGGTAAAGGAACTACCGGTACAGGGTATGATGTAACGGTTTCAGGCAACTATCCCAGGGATATAGAATTTAATTCTAAAAATGCTGCTGCTTTTGCAGAAAACATTTTTCGTGTTACAGATAAGTTGTTGATTATTCCCGGCATTCGCTATGAGTGGCTGGAGGGTTCTTCTTCAGGACGAAACGGATACACTTCTGGTGGCGCAGAAATAATTTTGCAAAATATTACACGCAGCCGCAGTTTTATATTAGCTGGCGTGGGAACAGAATTCCATGTTACAAAAGCTACGGAAGTATATGCAAATATTTCACAGGCATATCGTCCTATTCAATTTGCAAACCTGCAGGCACCGCCAACAACAGATGTAGTTGATCCTGATTTGAAAGATGCCAAAGGTTACAATATTGACTTAGGTTATCGTGGCAAAGTGAAAAGTTTTATTCAATTTGATGTAAGCGGGTTTTATTTACAATACAATAACCGTGTAGGCACTATTACACCAACAGGGGCTACTTACCGTTTAATTACAAATGTGGGAGCCAGCACCAGTAAAGGTTTTGAAGGCTATGTTGAATTTAATCCCATCAGGGCATTTACAAAAAGCAAACATACGGATGTAATTATTTTCGGATCTTATGGATACACAGATGCCAAATACAGCGGCGACCATAAAGATGCCAATACAAAGGGGAAGAAGGTAGAAAATGCGCCTGCCAATATTTTCCGAGGAGGTATAACCGGCGGGTATAAAGGGTTTTTATTAACAGCACAGATAAGCAGTGTTGGAGAAACGTTCAGCGATGCGAATAATACTGTTGCTGCTTCTGCTAATGGAAATACGGGATTAATTCCATCTTATACTGTAACTGACTTAACAGCTACATACAAATTTTCAAAAGGGTTAAATCTTAAAGCGGGAATAAATAATTTGTTTGATGAAAGATATTTCACCCGTCGTGCAGGTGGCTACCCCGGACCGGGGGCTTTACCGGCAGATGGAAGAACGTTCTTTATATCAGTGGGGGCAAAACTCTAAAAGAAAAGCGGCAGAAATATTTACTGCCGCTTTTTTATTTATACCGCCTTCGCAATTTTTTCCATGATGTGATGACTTTCTCCAAACTTACAAAGTGCATCGCAATGATTGCGGAGTTCTGAAAACAGGATGTATTTAATTATTACATTGTTTTGTTTAATTGCAGGGCGGGAAAGTTGAAGGCAAACGTCCTTCTCTCGTTTATCAGGTACTATCAGGTAGAATACTTCATCCCCGTCGGCTATGGTATAGCTTAAATCGGTCAGCCGCAGAATACCAGAATAAATACTGGTACTTTTTTCCACCTCAAAGGCAGCAATGACATTATTAGTTCCTTTCTGAAACCACAATACATCAATCAGCTTTACCGTATTCAATGTGTCTCTTTCCAAATTAATTTCAGGGAATTGCTGTAAACTTATAAATGAAAAACTGTTACCACAATGTGATTTGGAACGGTCATTCGATGCAGCAATAACATCATAACCCAAAGCATTCCCAATTTTTAATAAATGATACTGCATTTCCGTATGCAGATTTTCTTCATCTTTTTCCTGCTGCACACTTTCCTGCCGCTTCTCTATTAGTTTTTCTAATTTTTTGCGTTCGGGTTCTGATAAATATACATCACTTCCCAAAATCAGTTTCTGTGTTCCAATCTCAAACAATAAACCTGCAATAGCTCCCAGATCGGATGATAATTCGGAACGGTGCTGGCTATTAGTATCAATCATTACCTCTCTTAGCTTTAGGTATTCACTCCAGCTACCTAATTTTTTTTTGTCTTTGTATAAAAAATTAAAGCCGTTAATGATAGCTGTGTTAAACGGGGGAATAATAGTGGGATGCAGAAAATAAAGAATGCTTGCTACTGCAGGTCCAAGTCCTTTTATCTTTAAACTATCAAGCCTGATGATTTCTTTGATAATCTGTTCTTCTGATTTTGCATTCAAACAATTTTCTAAAAACTGTCCGAAAGCCTGCTTGTTGTTTTCGTTCTCATATATATCGGGTATCCTAAGTTTAGGTTTCCAGTAAAACGGATGAGATGCTCCTTCAAATACCTGCTTTTGCTCAGTGATACAGGTAAGTACAAACTCAAGTGAGGAACCTTTAAAATCGTTGGGAAATTTTTTGCTCTTAATATCCTCAATCACCTGCATTACTCCTCGCCGGATGGAACGAAAAGCTTTAAGCCTTTCTTCATTATTGATAAACCAGGTATTGTAAACCGATTGTTTATCCTCTTTGTATTGCCGTATGAGTTGGGAAGGATTTTCAGACATTTGACTACTTAATAAGTTAGCATTTAAAAAAAATTACCGCTTCTTTAAACAGCGGTAATTTAAGTAAATCTTTTGTATCAGTATAAATATCCAATCAGCCGAATGTTACAAATTTTGAACTTCTTACCCACTCACAAACTGTTCTTGCTATATCCCTGGCTAACTGAATAAATGTTTTAATAATAATAAATACCTGTTTTAAAATAAGTCTGCACCTGGCTTTATTTTTTACAGATTAAGCATATACATATCCCAATGCCAATGTGCTCCATACTTGTGCATTTGTTCTTGTCATAATAGGTGATGGCTTTAATATTTCTGAAGGATTAGGATGTGTAGCAGCGGGGTTTAACACCTGCCAGTCTGCAAATAACTTATCTATAAAACCATGATGTAACCAGAAGATTGGGTCGGCAGGTGATGAAGCCGTTCCCATGGTGCCGCCTACTAAACCATGTAGCCTGTTATGGAAAGGTGATGCTTCTAATTGAGAAGAAAAAGAAGCAAAAGCGGTATTCGTCATCAGGGCGGCATGCTGGGCTGCCGTTGGCAATAAAGTATCGTTGAATGTACCACCTCTTGTAATTCCCCACCGGGTAAAGTCAGCACTGTTATTTAACTGAGGTGGTATATACCTGTCTTCTATCCAGTTCCAGTAAGGAATTGTTACCAAGGGATTGATAGCTATTAATCTTGCTTCCAATTTTGCCAGGTATTCCCTGTGCCATGTTAAAAAATTTACACCTCCGTGCGCACCCCACATGTGCCCGGCAGGTGTTGTCATTGCCTGCACATGTATTTGTACAAATTCCTGGTAAGTTGGTGCAGGTGTATCCGTATCGGCTAATGCCTCAATAGCATAAATAAAACGACTCCATTCTAATGGGGTGAGATTTTTTTGATTTTTCCGACGGCGGTATTTTGGCCTGCAAAAATATTTATGCCAAAACCAATGTGGCTCAAGTAAATCTTTATGCGAAAACTTTTCAGGAATAAACTGTAAATCTTCAATGTCGATTTTTAATCCAGGTGATTTAATTTTTTGTTTGCCAATTTTTTTTGGAGCTTCTTTTAAAAGCTGCCTCATCTGTACCGGACTGATTGTCCATTCCTTTATATTTTTTGTTTTGCGTGGGAATAATTTACCGTGTGCCATGATATGAAAGGTTTAAGGTTTACTTTATCTTAATGCTGAAAAAGAATAAACGTCTCGTATTACTTATAGCGAAGAAGGGCGTCAAACGACATTACACTATTCGAAACTTAAATATACCACCGATGTTTGAAGATATCAATACCACAAAAGTGGTATATTTTGTTTGTAGCAGGGTCTTCGCTTTCCTAAACATTCTCATTCAATGATAGCCAGTTACAGATGCAGTAGTAGAATTTTTTAGCATGATATAATTGCTTTAATAATTCAATTTCTTTTACCAATTTTTTGTAGAAGTCAGAAAAAATAGAAATAATCCCGTAAATATTTCAACAACACTAATCCAATAATATTTATGCCCGGTTTTACATCTTCATACCTTCCATTGGATTGGCTCCCTTTTTAAAAATATATTCGCTTTGCAACAGGTAAGCACCAGTTATTACTACCACATCGCCAACATTTAATCCGGATTTTATCTCTATTCTGTCATCACTTTCCAAACCAGTTTCAACCATCACACTTTTATAGGTTTTACTGGTTGTCTGTATCCACACTGTTGCACCCTTTCCATCACGGATAACAGCATTGATAGGTAATGTAAGTGTTTTGCGTTGCGAACTTTTCAGTACTACATAAGCTGGCATGCCGGGTTTCAATTGATTGCCGGTGTTTGGAATAGATACACGAATGAGATTGATTCTTGTATCAGGGTTGATCTCAGGGTTTACAAATTCAATTCGCCCTTTAATTTCTTTGCCTTCCATATCGGGCAATTGTACAGTAGCTGTTCCGTTGAGATCGATTTCCGCAAGTTGCGAAGTGTACACCTGTGCTTCTGCCCAGAGAGTAGAAAGATCGGCCAGCTTTACAATAGTTCCTCCTTCCATCACATAATCACCTTCACGAATATCGAGTGCAGTGATGTAGCCAGATGCCGTACTGTAAAACGTTGTAAGTGCTGAAGTTTTTTTTGTTTTCGCCAGTTCATTGATCTGGGCTTCACTCAATCCCCACAGCAATAATTTGTTTTTGGCGCTCTGCAATAACTGATCGAAGTCGATAGCTGTTTCAGTAGCAAATGTTTTCTTCCGTTCCAAAGCAAGTATGTATTCCTGTTTAGCATTATTGAGTTCTTCACTATAAAGATCATATAGTGCTGCACCTTTCTTTACATAATCGCCCAGGTTTTTGAAATATAGCTTTTCAATCCTGCCCATTACTCTTGCACTCACAGATGATGTTTTCATCTGGTCGAAGTTGAGGCTGGCAGTTAATACCAACTGATCACCGATTGTACCACTGCGAATGGTGTCGGTTTGAATATTGCCCAACTGTATCTGCTGATCACTCAATTGTATTTCATCTTTCTTTTCCCCATTACTTTTTTTAACTGGCGTAAGATCCATTTTGCAGATGGGGCATTTGCCGGGCTTATGTTCAATCACCTGCGGGTCCATTGAGCAGGTATAGTACACATCGCTTTCTGTATGCTCATGTGATTTGCTCTTGCATGAAAAAAGAACAGAAGCTGAAATCAGAAGTATAAAAAGATACTGCATAATTATTGTTTTACTTTAATAAAGCTTTCGCTGTCCATTAAATATTGTGCATTAACAGCAACCGAATCATTTGATGTTAATCCGCTGATGATTTGAATATGTTCCATGTGTAAGATCCCGGTGTTCACTTTGTGTGCTTTAAACCCTCCGTCCACTTTTTGAAACACCACTTTATCAAGCCCAAGTGATAACACCGCTTCTTTTGGCAACCAGTAAGCATCTTTTGAATTACCATAGATGATGGCTCTTACCTGGCTGCCGATAGGAATTTTCAAACTGTTGTTATTAAAGTAAACTCTTGCTGTTAAAGTTTTACTCTCTTTCCGGTAGAAAGGTTCAATAAAATCAATACTTGCCCTGAAGTCTTTATTGGGTGCTGTTTCGGGAACTATTCTTACGCTGTTTCCTTTTTTAACCAACCCCTGGTTATCTCCAAAAACGTTTAGTAATGCCCATGCTTTATTTGGGTTGTAGACGATAAAAACCGATTGCCCTTTGTTTATATACATGCCTTCTTTTAGTGAAAGCTCTTCTGTTAATTGCGATACATCTTTCATTCGTTCGGGTGATGGATTCATGGAAGCACTGGCTGATTCATGAATATGTCCGCCGTAATTACTGTACACCGCAATTGTAAAAGCAGTTTGTTTGCTTTGTATCACCTCTTGCAATTGTCGGTTACTCATGCCTAGCAGTAATAATTTTTCTTTCGCTGCTACAATCATCGTTTCATTAGCTGCATCATTCTTCAAAAGGAACAATAAATTCTGTTGAGCCGTTAATATTTCCGGGCTATAGATATCCATGATACGCTGTCCTTTACTGATTTTCTGGTAGCGGTGACGCACATACAGTTTTTCAATCCGTCCGTTTACTCTCGCTGAAATAGTTCCGACTTCTCTTGTGTCGTAAGCAATGGTTCCCAATGCTTCTATTTCAATCTGCTCTTCTCTTTTTTCAATTGCAGTAACAGGAATAGAAGAAACCACAAATTCGTTGGTTGGTTTAAGTAAGGCATCCAGACCAATTTCAGTTGATGCTGTGCCACCAATTTCTTTCTTGACCAAATCCATTCCGCAAATAGGGCATTGCCCGGGCTTATCTCGAATAATTTCCGGATGCATGGGACAGGTATATTCTACTACCTCATTCTCATGCTCATGATTTTGTTGCATAGCAGGTTGCTTCATCTTTACCAATTCCATTCCACACTTGGGGCAAGTGCCCGGCTTATCACTGAATACGGAATCCTGTGGCATGGGACAGGTGTACATGTCTTTTGTAACCTCTTGCTGATGGTTGGCATGCGGGTCTTTGTTATTCTTGCAGGCACCTGCAATGAATACAAAGAGAATTGCTGTTATATAAATCAGTTGTTTCATTTCTTTTCAATTAACCGTTCAATTGTTACCTGCAGTTTCAAAGCCTGGTTGAGCAACTCTGTGTATTCCAGTTGCGTCATGTACAAAGTTTCCCATGCGTCATAAAGCATAAACAGTTCTTCGGTATTTTGTTCATAGCCCAACTGCATGGTTTTGTAGTTATTCTTCAATGCAGGAATAATGTTATCATCGTAGAGCTTGAGTTGTTTTCTTTTCAACTCCAGCTCATTGCGCATACCATAAGCCATGCCGCTGTATTCATTTAACATCATTTCTTTTTGCGATTGAAGGGCGCTGGCTTTCCATTTCAAACTCTCCATATTTGCTTTATTCATTTTGGACGACCATTTTGTAAGGGGCAGTTTCATCATGCCCATTAGTGAAAATTGCATGGGTAACCCTCCAAAGCCAAACATGTGTTCATAGCGGATACCGAATTGAGGTTTGAGACTTTGCTTTTCTGTCTCTTGTTTTAACCATGTAAGTGTAATGTCTTTATCAATTGCTTTCAGATCGCTGCGGTTGTTGTACAGGAGTGTGCTGTCAAATACAAGTGATGAGTAATCGTTCAGTTGATAAGTAGTATCAATATCGAAATTGATCATTGCATTTCGACCCATTAATGAGTTGATGCGGATGCGTTTTTCTTTAATGTCGTTTTCAAACATCAAACGCATGTTCTGCACATTACCCAATGCAGCTTTGGCTTTGTAATATGCACTGATTTTTTCTAAACCATTTTTATAACGTATCTCCGCATTTTTGATCATGAAATCCAGCAGCTTCTCGTTCTGATCAAGAATTGTCAGTTTCTTTTTTAAAATGATCCATTCATAATAAAACTGCTTTGCATCATTTATCAGTTCGTTAAGCGAAGCATTCTTTTTTTCTTTCTCCACAGATGACATGGCTTCCATATACTTTGCATCGGCATTTTGTTTTTGTTTATTGGGAAACATTTGTTGCCCACCGATCATATACTGACCCATACCTTCTTTGAAGCCACCCATGCCATCATCCATTTTTTTCCACCGATTGGGATTGTACGGTGTCATCCACAAACCACTGCTGAATTCAGGTGGCATCCAGCTTTTTGCACCTTTTGCTGCTTCATCCATAGAGCGGATCTCATTGTTGTACATTTTTACAACAGGATGTTGTGTACTGATACTGTCTGTTATCTCACGCAGGCTCATTACCTGTTGAGCCGAAATGGTTGCAACAGATAGAATAAACAAAAGCATGAATAGGATCTTCTTCATTAATAATTAATTTAAGAACAACAATCTTTATTTTTTTGAACAGGCGGACATGCGACGGAGCCAAAAGAACAAAACACGCAACAATCACCCTGTTTTGGCATTAAAATCGTTTTACAATTTTTACACTCATAAAAATATTGACAAGCATCAACGGGCATTTCTTCCTCTTGCTGATGCTTGCAATAAGGACAGGTAATGGTTGATGTAAGTAATATCTTCATTAGTTATTATTCTTTAACATCAATCAAATCAACTTTACCGTTACGTTTTAATTCACGTTCTTTTATCATTTCAAAAATCACCGGAGTGATCAGTAATACATAAATGGTTGATGAAATGGTGCCGCCAATTAATGGAATGGTGATTGGGCGCATAATATCACTGCCAACACCTGTAGCCCAAAGAATGGGAATCAAACCAAACAACCCAACAGATACCGTCATCAGTTTGGGCCTTAATCTTTTTGCAGAACCTTCAATTACAAATTCACGAATGATGGCCGGTGTAAGTGTTGCTTTACTGTTACCATGTTTGGCCACCATATTCTGCATGGCTTCATTGAGATAGATCGTCATCAGCATCGCTGTTTCAATGGCCATACCAAATAAAGCGATGAAGCCAACAGCAACAGCCACTGATAAATTAATACCATAGAAGTACACCATAAACACACCGCCGATTAAAGCAAACGGAACAGTGAGCATGGTTACTGCAGCTTCTTTAAAGGAATGATACGTGAAATATAAGACCATGAAGATGATGATAAGCACAATGGGCAGTATCGTCTTTAAGGTTTGGTTGGCCCGAATCTGGTTTTCCCATTGCCCACTCCATTCAAGAAAATAACCTTTGGGTAGTTTAGTGATCATTTGGTTCAGCTTTGTCTGCGCTTCTTTAACGGTGCTGCCCAAATCCCTTTCACGAACGTTGAACAATACGGTTCCTCTTAGCATTGCGTTTTCTGAGTTGATCATCGGTGGGCCATCACTCAGTTTTATATCTGCCACGGCCTCTAAAGGAATGGGGCCGAAGTCCATTGTTTGTACCTGCAAACGTTTCAATGCTGAGAGATTGTTGCGGAAATCCTGCCCATAACGAGCATTTACAGAAAAGCGTTGGCGGCCTTCAATCGTTGTTGTGAGCTTCATGCCACCCAATGCACTTTCAATGACAAGATTTACATCATCAACACTCAAGCCATACCGACCAATCTCTTCACGTTTCACTTCGATATCGATGTATTTACCGCCGGTAATCGGTTCAACATACAGATCTTTCACACCGTCAATTCCTTCCAGTTGTTTTTTGATGGTTTGAGCAAATGCATAAATACTGTCGAGGTTTTGCCCGTATACTTTCAATCCTACATCGGTACGGATACCTGTGGAAAGCATATTGATACGGTTGATGATGGGCTGTGTCCACCCGTTGGTAACACCGGGTATCTGCATTTTTGCATTCAGCTCATTGATGATGCCATCTTTGGTCATGCCATTCCGCCATTCGCTTTTTGGTTTTAAGAGAATGATGGTTTCAATCATGCTGATGGGAGAATTGTCGGTTGCAGTATTAGCACGACCAGCTTTACCCAACACATGTACTACTTCAGGAACAGTGCGAATGAGTTTATCCTGTACCTGCAACAATCGTTTTGCTTCTGAGTTGGAGACATCCGGCAAGGTAACCGGCATGAACAACAAAGAACCTTCATCTAATGGTGGCATAAATTCTGAACCCAGGCGGGTCATCATAACAATGCCCACAGTTAAAGCGACTATATTGATACCAATAGTTGTTTTACGCCATTTCAAACACCATTTCAATATCGGTGTATAAATTCTTTCCAATGTTCTTGTAATTGGATTGGCACTTTCTGGTTTTAATCGGCCCTTTAGAAAGAAGGAGATCAATACCGGCGTTAAAGTAATTGCTAAAAAAGCATCTATTAAAAGGATGAAAGTTTTAGTCCATGCCAGCGGATGGAATAGTTTGCCCTCCATTCCCGTAAGCAGGAAAACAGGAAGGAAAGAAGTAACCACAATAATGGTAGAGTAGAAAACACCAGGACCTACTTGTTTAGATGACTTTTCAATAATGTCATTTCTTTCTTCTGATGTCAACGGGTCTTTATTTCGTTTGAACCACTTTGCCATGTTTATACTTTGTCTGATGAATTAATTTTAGCTGTTTGTGACTCGCTGATATGCCGGTACGCATTTTCTACCATCACAATGCCATCATCTACCACAACACCAATTGCCAGTGCAATACCAGTTAATGACATGATGTTGGAAGAGATGCCAAATAGTTCAAGAAAAATGAAACCGGCAGCAACTGAAATGGGCAATTGGATAAGAATGATAACTGCACTGCGCCAATGGAAAAGAAAGATGAGCACTATTAATGACACTGCAATCATTTCCTCAATCAACGTTCCTTTTACAGAATCAATGGCTTCCTGAATTAAGGTGCTGCGGTCATAAGAAGTTTTAAAGGTTACGCCGTCAGGCAGGCCTTTCTCAACTTCTTTCATTTTTGCTTTTACTTCTTCAATTACTTTATTGGCGTTTTCATTATAACGCATGACTATAATACCACCGACCACTTCGCCCTTGCCGTCCATATCAAAAATGCCAAGCCGTAAATCACCACCCATTTGAACAGAGCCAATATCTTTTACCCTTACAGGAATGCCATTGTAGTTACTCAATGCAATATTCTCAACATCCTCTTTGTTTTTGATATAGCCCAACCCCCGGATGATATAAGCCATGTCAGCCATTTCAAATTTTCTGCCGCCAACGTCATTGTTATTCGCTTTCACTCTATTCATTACATCCATCAGCGAAATATTATAATACTGCAACTTCACCGGGTCAACGACCAACTGGTATTGTTTTTCAAAACCACCGAATGATGCAACCTCAGCAACACCCGGCACCGTTTGTAATGCAAACTTGATGTACCAATCCTGCAATGCCCGTTGTTCGCCCAAATCCATTTTCGGTGCATCCAGATGATACCAATAGATATGACCAACACCTGTTCCATCAGGTCCAAGTGAGGGTGTTACTCCTTGCGGCAATAGACGTTGTGCAAAATTCAACCGTTCCAATACTCTTGTTCTCGCCCAATAGATATCAACATTGTCTTCAAAAATCACATACACGAAACTCATCCCGAACATGGAAGAGCCACGGATGTTTTTGATTTTCGGAATGCCCTGTAAATTGCTCACCAACGGATATGTTACCTGGTCCTCCATCACCTGCGGACTGCGACCCATCCACTCTGTAAAAACGATTACCTGGTTCTCACTCAAATCAGGAATGGCATCAATAGGGTTTTGCCTGACCGAGTAAATGCCATACGCAAACAGGCCGCCTGCCAGGAGCAGAACAATAAGCCTGTTGCGTAAAGCCAGCTCAATAAATTTTTGAACCATAACTTGATTTTAGGAATTCAAAGTAGTTACAACCAGTACTTAGTTAGTTTTCTCTTTTAAGTCCATACCGCATTTGGAACACTTGCCTGGTTTATTGCTCGTAATATCTGAATGCATGGGACATGAGTACATTTTCATTACCTCTTTTTTCATTTTTTCTTTCGGTGACAGGTTAAGATCCATGCCGCATTTAGAACACTTTCCGGGTTTATTACTGGTAACTTCAGCATGCATAGGGCATGAGTAATTCTTCATTACCGCTACCTTCATTTGTTCTTTTTTTGAACGTTCCAGCTTCATGCCGCAAACAGGACAGTTACCTGGTTTCTTCATAGCGACTGTATCATGCATTGGGCAACTATAAAGTGTAGCATGTTTCAGTGTGTCTTTTTTGCCTGCTTTTTCCTGGGCATGGACAGAAACGGTCATAATGGTTAACGCTGCCATCATCAGCATTTTAAAAGCTTTCATGTTGTTTGATAATTTGTTTTTTCGATTTATTTTTTAAGTCATTCATCTCAATCTTGAAGTGTTACAATTTCATAGTTCGGTAATGACAACAATCTGGCAGTTTGTTGTAAACAACATCTTCAGCTTTGTACTTTTCGGTATCATTACCTACAGATGCTATGCTTCTTTGGGCTTTATCTCCAGCATCTTTTTTAAATACGCTGTACTTCAAAACAAGTATTTGTGTGTACTCATTCCATACAGCCGACTTCACTCCATCCACTGAATATGCGGCAGTTTCAATTCGTCTTTTATCCATACCGCATGTACCGGATACTTTAATTTTTTCTGTTTTGATGCCAATGGTTCTTTCTGTTTTGTCACTTTGTGCATTGGCAAATGACACTGTAACTACCAAAACGGCTACAGTAAAAAGCATTTTTAGCGTTTTCATTTTTTAAATTTTAAATGTTAGGAATATTTATTTGACACATAGAAATGCCAATAGCCCGACAAAAGGATTGTCCGGCTTCTAAAAAAATGTAATCTTTAAATCAGGAAAGTTCTGTGGAGAATATAAACAGCAACAGCATTACTTCGTGGAGGTGCATTGCTGACGGGGTTTTCTTCAGTTACGGAAGAAATTTGTATAGAAGGTAATTCAGCATATTCAGGAATAAAGGCCGTTCCCATTATTCCCATCAACTGAAATGAAGATTCAACAATTTTCTGATCACTGCTATTCTTTACAAACTTAAGTTCATCCTTGCAGCAACCCTTTTCTTTGGCCTCACTGGTTTTCATTCCACAACTGCCACAGGTTTTGGATTCTTTATGCCCCAAACCCCATTCCGCAAGCTTGCCCATACAGTAGTGCATATGTACAGTAGCACCAGCGGAAGTACTGATGTACAAGACTGCTAATATGACTGCTGCAAACTTTTTCATCTATATCAAAGTTATAATAATCTATTTAGATTTTTTCTCTATTTCTGTTAACCCAACACAAAGGAATGAATTTAACTCTATTAGGTGTATGACAAATATCAGTTCAGCACATGAGCTCTGTAAGCAGATCAGCTACAATAATTATTTACAGCAATCCTTCTTTCTTACAAAGATCGCTTTGAATACTTTCCAAAAAAATTGTCCTATTGATTTTACTATGGTCATTACAGCATTGTTGCTAACATAATTGCACTCATACCAATCATAAGCGCATCTTCAATAATAGTGATGGTGCTCATAGGCAAATTAAACACATCACCAAGGCAGGCACATTTTATTTTGCGTTTATTTAAAACACTTTGTAAAACTCCAATAATGCTTACCGTCATCACCACAAAGGTAACAGAATTGGTAAGGATGGGTTTGAACCCGACAAGAAAGGCTATACCCAAAGCCAGCTCAGTGAAAGCATACACGTAGCCCCAGCCATTCCATTTTTTTGCAACAATATCATACATGCTGTAGCTCTCAGCAAAACCTTTCAGGTTAAGCAGCTTAAAAAATGAAAAAACCAAGAAAAACCCGGCCATAAAATGACCCATCCATCGCATCCAGATGAAATCTCCATGTATATATTCTGTAAGAAAAGTAACACCCGTAATATAACCGAATATCAACAAGATTGGTTTATAGGTCGCTATCCATGATCTTACCTCTTCTTTTTCTATCGCTGAAACAACAGTATGAATTGGAGGATACGTTTCTGATAATTGGTATTTGGGGTAATCATTTAATGAAGCTTTCAAATCTTCAGTTGCTATATGCTTATCCATATCAATAACAGCTTCTCCTTTTGCTAAATCAATACGAACATTTTTAACGCCTGGTACTTTTGATAAAAGCCCCTGCACTTTAGCCAGGCAACCGCCGCAGGTCATTCCGCTAACGTTATAAGTATGTGTCATAGTAATAATATCCATGACACAAAGTTCCCTCAACAGGGCGGTGACAATGTTATAGAATTATGGGAAAGATTTATACCTATTTGTAATGAACCTTATCCAATGATTGGCGGTGGGTATTACCAATTTTTTTAAAATGACGTGGCGTAAGGCCAGTCACTTTCTTAAACTGTGCAGATAAATGGGAAACGCTGCTATAACCTAACCTGTAAGAAATTTCACTCAGGTTTAATTCTCCATATACAATCCATTCTTTTACCTTTTCTATCTTTTGCAAAATAAAAAACTGCTCAATCGTGATGCCTTCAACTTCAGAAAACAAACGGGAGATATAACTGTAATCTTTATTCAGTGATTTGCTTAAAAAACCGCTAATGCTAAAATGTTCTTCCACTTCTCCCGACTGCACTTTCTTGATCAGCAGGTTTTTTATTTGTTCAATTTGCTTCTGTTTCTGGTTATCTAATAACTCGAAGCCCAAATTTTCCAAGGCTTCGTTAAGTTGTTGGATTTGCTTTTTCGTTGGAACTTTCGCAAGTTCTGCCTCTCCTAAACTGATATTATTGATCTGAAGATGTAGTTTTTCCAGTTCTTGTCTTACAACCAGGATACAACGATTGCAGACCATGTTTTTGATATACAGGATCATTGATATTATTTGTTAAGACGGTGAAGATACTAAGTCTATGGCTCACGTTAATTAGCTGAATTTCAACTCCTTTAAATAGCGAGAAGTTAAAGAAGCACAAAGAGCACTCTTCTTAGGCAGTGCTATTAATACTAAAGAAACAAATTCCATTACTCTATAAGCTTTCAATCAGAAATATTAATTTTGAATCGGTTGTTCCATATTGTAGATACATGAACATAACACACCTGGCTGTTATAGGGTTTTGATTAGTTGTTTGTTGCTAAATGAAAATACTTGAGCATGGAATTAACTTTATCCAATGGGAATCCCCTGAAATTTGAACCCGGGTTACCTTCTGATTACTCCGGACCGATTCTTCGTGGAGCTACTTCATTTCAAGCAAAATCAAATCTAGCCGAGCTGGTTATCCAGGAATTGCACAGTGAGTGTTATACGATTCGTTTTCTCATTGGAAAGTTTTTGAAAAAAGTTAATGCAAAGGGTTGGATTCATTCGAATGGGCTATACAGTTATTTTATGCTTAAGAATGGAACCCGCAAACGGATCAATACTATCGGGAACCTGCACATAAGGCAAGATCAATATGCCTGTTTCTATACAGAATCTTCAGACTGCAGTGCAGTATTTGAAAAGACTAATGAATTCAGGGCACTTGATGTTTTTTATTCGCCAAAATTGTTAGAAGAACTGCTGCCTTTCTTTCCCGAACTGAAGAATGTGTTGCTTTCATCATCAGGAATAATATTACCTGGTAAGCCTTGCTGGAGCCTGCCCTGTATGAAAGAAATTATCAACCAAATTCTTAATTGTCCTTATGATGAAGCTACCAGGCAATTTTATTTTGATCTGAAGGTGAGGGAACTTTTATATCAATTACTCGAAACAACATTTAAAAAAAATCCCTCACAGCAATACTTTACACCATTTGAAATAGCCCGTATTCACGAAGCAAGAGATATTCTTGAAACATACATATCTAAGAAACCGCCTTCTATTCGTTCGTTATCAAGAAAAGTTGCTTTGAATGAGTATAAGTTAAAGACGGGCTTTAAGCAATACTTTAATACAAGCATATTTGACTGGTTAATTGACCGGAAAATGCAACATGCCAAACATCTTATCTTAACAACAAACCGCCCCATAAAAGATATCTGTGCCATGGTAGGTTATCCTCGCACAACAAACTTCATTACTGCCTTTCGCAGGCGATTTGGAATGACTCCAGGCTCCTTAAGAAGGTAATAAATACCTTTCGCAAAACTTACCGGCTCTTTGGCAAACCTATTTGTCAAAAAGTAAATTGATTATTACATGATCTTTATAGTGCATAATAATTGCACTATGAGAAGACTCCTGACTGAACAATTTTTAGTAGAACTGATAGCCTCTCTATTCATCTTACTTTTCCTTTACACAGGGCTTAGTAAGTTAAAGGAACATGAGGAGTTTCAAATAGTATTATTAAAGTCGCCCCTCCTGGCAACAAGTGCAATAGCCGTTTCATGGCTGCTCCCAATTATCGAAATCATAACTTCTACTCTATTGTTTTTTCCACGCACACGCAAGTATGGATTGTCATCATCCATGTTGCTGATGGCATTATTTACTTTATACATTTCATACATGCTTCTGTTCACGCCCAGTCTGCCTTGTTCCTGCGGTGGTGTTTTAAAACAAATGAATTGGTCGCAACATCTCGTGTTTAATATCTTCTTCCTTTTGTTAAGTATCCTGGCCTTATGGCTTTCAAATAAGAATAAATTCTTTATTGCAATAAACAGGAATAGCCGAACACCTGTAGAAGAAAGTAGGCATTAATGAATCAACTAAATATTATTTTATGAAAAAGTATTTATTGGGATTTTTTGCGGTGGCATTAGCAATTGGGTTTAGTGCTTTTACAAATGCGAAGGGAAAAATTGTCGACTACTATTATCTTGACGGAGCAACATGGAAAACAGTACCGTCTGGTATTTCAGTTTGCCCGGCAGGATCAAGAATTCAATGTGAGTTGGAGATCGAAGGCCAGGATGAACTGATCTACACGCAGCAGAATGTTGCTTTCCCCTACATTCGCAATTGATATGAAAAAAGTGAAGAAAGTTGCAGCAAATTTATTTGCTGCAACTTTTAATTAATTTCTTCTAGGATTATCGCCTGCATGTGTGTTTCTCCTTTTACCAGTTTTAAACCAAAGGGTTCAAGACTCTTCGCAATGACATGCATGTCTGTCATTGAAGCTACAATAGTCAAGTCAATGTTGTATTGGATACCTGTACAATCAATAATAGGGGCCTCTAATGGGTTATACCGATAAATAATCTGTAGAATTTTGGAAACGGGCTGATTAGTAATTGAAAAGCCTGCTGCATCTTTTTTTACTTCGGCTTTCTTTTGCTTAGAGACAGGTAAAATATTTTCATCAGCAATAGTTAGCTTCCAGCAAGGCACAGAACAATTCACTATTCGTGCCTTATAGCCGAAGAAGAATTCCAATTGTTTTCGCAAATGATCCTGGATGAGAAATTCTGATAGTTTAGAATTTGATTTGTAAAGACTGTAACAGAATCGCTTTTCAAACTCCCTTGGGATAGAAATATCACCTTGACTCTTTTTTATTAGAGGAGTGGGAAATATTTTTCCATAATATGGATGCTGAATGTCCCAGTTGACAATGCCAAAGTAGGTATATCTATACAGGTCACTAAACGTTACACCTATTGCCTGAAATTTGTCCGCTTCTGTATTTGTTTGCAAGCTTGGAGGAATAAAGAATGGCAAACTTGGAGTCCATTCAGTCAACAACGATCGGTATTGTATATTTCTCTCTTTCCCTCCATTTCCTTCGACAAATAAAAGGCGGTTTGGATCAAACTCGTGCAACTGCTCATTTCCTGTGCGACCGATACTTTGATTATTAATAAAGAGGCGAATATTTTCATCTGTCATCTCATCTATACCAGTGATAGCTTTAACTACTCCGTCTTCATCAATCCACACATACCGTGGCACAACATCAATTTTGAGTTTAGAAAATATGGTAGAATCAAATGCTACAGCCAATTTCAATTTAAACCTGTTACTGAAACGTTGATAAATAGATCTGATGCTTGCATCTTCTTTTCCCACTAGAACGATCTGAATATCGCTTTTGTATTTCTCCTGAAGTGTATCCATTTTTGGTATCATTCTAAAGCAAACTATACAAGATGAGGAGAAGAAGTCCAGTATCATTTTCTTTCCTTTGTGTGGTAGAGAAATTGTTTCCTTACTTGGCCCTTCCAATCGAAGTAAGTTTGGGTAACTAAGAATTTTATTTTCTTCAAGAGAATCCGTGTGTTGACAATATACCTCTATTGCAAGGCATGTAAATAGTATTGCCAAAAGATATTTGGTGAACATTTCAATGATATTTATTCGCTGGGATATTACATCAATAACCGGCGTTCTGTGTTAGATTGGGATTTCTCAAAATTTCAGTTTGCGGAATTGGATACAGTTGATCTGTCGTATTCCAGTTGCTTCCTTTTACAATTGGAAGAACAGTGTTTGCTGTATTTGTTCTTTTGAGAGTTAGCCATCGATCTCCAAGTTCAGTAAATAGTTCAAATTTCCGTTCATTGTTTATGCTGTCGAGTAATTCAGGTAAGGACGATATAGAAAGTGGTGTAAGACCTGCTCTTGTTCTGATTGTATTTAAATCTGAATTGGCTTCTATGAATTTATTTTGTCTGGTTCTCGCTTCTGCACGAATGAGATACTGTTCACTTAACCTGAAGATCATTGTATATTCAGTTACGGAGGTTGAATTCTGACCCACTTTATATTTGAAGGGAAAGAAATAGGTCTGTGAACCCACCGTGATTGAATTTGTCCATGATTGTTTACGATTATCTATGTTTTGAAAACTGTTTACAAATTCTGGCCGTAACGAAACAGCGCTGGGTGTGCCTGTCAGGATCAGCAGAGAACCTGGGTAGCTATTCCTCAACGGAGCAGTTGCCATAAGCTGCCAAATTGCTTCCCGGCTATTTTTAAGAAATACAGTTGAAAGATTGGGTAATAGCGAATATGTGTTGTTGGCTAAAATTATCCTTGTGCTTTCCAATTCGGCTTCAGACCAATTTCCAATGTGAAGATATACTCTAGCTAATAAAGCAGTTGCAGTCCATTTATTCGGTCTGACTCTCTCGGATGATGAAGAATTACTACCGCCTACATATTCTTCAGAGAGCAAGCTAGCTGCACTCTTAAGATCTTCAATGATGAAATTATATACATCCTGCTGGGGGTCTCTTTTTTTATTGGAATTACTGCGATAGTCGGTAGAGCGAATAATTGGAACATCACCAAATAAGTTTATGAGATAAAAATTGCAAAAGGCCCTTATGAATTTTGCTTCTCCAGTTAACCTTTGTTTAGTTCCTTGCGTCACACCCGTTGAAATTTCCAACCCCTCTATTATAGCATTTGCCTGATATATGTATTTATAGCAGGTTGACCATGTGCCAAGTACTATTCCATTTTCTGGTGTAAGGTTATTGAATGCCAAATCAATCCCTCCCGTGGTATTATCGTAATTAACAAACTCATCAGACGACAACCCTGTTTGCTTTATAAGGTTATAAATAAACCCTTCGTTTTCCATTTGAGAATAAATGGAAGTTTGCGCACCTGTTGCAGTGGCGTCATTGCTAAAGACTGCGACTCCCGTCAATTCGGTTTTAGGAGGTTTCGTATCCAAGAATTTTTTGCAGGATGTCAGCCCCAATGAAACTATACAAAAAGAAAAGGTTACTATTTTTTTCATGTTAAAGGAGTTTAAAAAAGCATATTAAATCCAACAGTTAATGACCTAACTGGGGGTAATAGAGTTTGTGTTTCCGGATCAAGGCCTATATATTTCGTAAGCGTAAAAATATTTTGGCCTTGGATAAAAAACTGTAGTTCTGATATCGGGTTTTTATTTTCGTTTTTTGGTGTTATAGAATATGAAAGCTGAAAATTTTTAAACCGCATAAACGACCCATCTGTTAGTGCTACATTACTTTGGCGATAAGACGTAAATGCCCGGTTGGACGAAGTATTTGAATTTGCAAATTTCTGAACAGTTGAAATATCACCGGGTTGTCTCCATCGTTGAAGAACTAGGTCTGGCTGATTCATAATCAGGCCGGGTCTGGAAAAGCGGGCAAGGTAATTTTGTATATGGGGCTGCTTTGCGAATTGAAATAAAAGAACTAAACTCAGCTTTCCATAGGAAAAGGAGTTTTGCCAACCACCATAGTACGTCTGACCAGTGTTTATGATTGCCTGTTGATCGTTTGGTGCTGTTATTCTTCCGTCTCCGTCATAATCCTTAAAAGTGTGGTTGCCGGTTGCTGGATCAACACCAGTATGTTTAAATTTTTTCTCTATAAAAAGCGGTTGTCCTATGACGTATAGATTTGCGTATGTAGAGCTTTCAAGTCCTTCAAAAGAAAGAAGCTTATTCCTGGGTATTGTCAAGTTTCCTGTGCTTACCCATTGAAAACGTTTTGATTTTATAATCGTTCCAGTCAACTCGATCTCTAAACCTTTGTTTAATATTCTCGCAGGGATGTTTTGTAATGCGCTGCCGAAACCTGTGATGGTCGGTAAGGCATATTCAACGAGCTGATTTGTTGTAATATTTCTATAAAAGCTCAGATTAAGAAGCATTCTGTTTTCAAAGAATCCGGTTTCCAGTCCTACTTCCAATTTCTTTACCTTCTCCCAAGTGTAAAGAGGATTAAATAGTTGTGTTGGATAGAACCCTGTTACACCTTGATAAGAATATGTGCCTGGTGCATATAAATTCAAGTATTTATAATCTCCAATCTGATCATTTCCTGTGATACCCGCTGAGGCTTTTAATTTGCCGAAACTCAGGAGCTTGAAGTTTTTAAGAAGAGTTTCATTACTGAAAATCCAGCCAAGACCGATTGAACCAAAATTGGCAAAACGATCAGATATACCATACCTGCTGGAACCATCTCGTCGTATTGTGATAGTTGACAGATATCGTTTGCTCAGGTTGAAATTAATGCGACTAAATACACCTATGTAGCGATATGATATGTCAGATTCACTTGCTGTTAATATTGAAGAAGCGGCTTTGAGACTGTATAGCAAATCATCACTCGTGTAACCTAATCCGACCTGATAAAGTGAATTTTGCCGGGTTGATTGAGCGGTAGAACCAATTAGTATTTCTAAGTCTGAGTGTTTAAACTGGCGTTTATAGTTTAACTGTGGTTCAACGATTATAGTTTTAATGGATTTATTTCCAAATCCAGATGTTGCATTAAATCCAAAGGCTGGATCAAATGCTTTTCTTGGCGTAATCATATTTTCTTTTGTCGCAATGGACGAAAAGCCTGCATTCACAGAAAATTCCAATGCTTTGGTTATTTTGTAAGACACATTGAGGTTAGTAATTGAGTTATCTGTTTTTGTAATAAAACTGCTGTAGACAGCCGCAAATGGATTAGTCCAAGTTGAGTTTTCCCAATTTAAGCTGCCATCATTCTTATAAATTGCAGGGGCATTAGGAGGCAGAGTAATAAGATTTGAAAAATCTTGTTGAGGAAGTATATTATCAGTAAATGTATAGGATGTATTAAGAGAGATGTTAAGTTTATTATCTTTTGTTTTATGACTTAGATTTAGGTTTCCCGAATACTTTTGTAGCCCAAAATCACCGGGAAAAACAGTTGTTTCTTTACGATAGCCAGTCGAGAATAAAAATTGTGTTTGCTCGCTTCCACCTGAAATATTCGCATTTACATCGATTACTTGTGATGTGTTACCGATTAACACAGCCTGCCAGTTTGTATATCTTGTAGTATCCCACAATAGAAGATCTCTTGCATTTGCAACAGTCGGCGCAGTGCCATCATTAACAAACGCCTCTTTCCTCATTGCAATGTATTCCCGGGTATTCAGCAATTGCATTTTGTCAGAAACTTTGCCAAACCCGGCATACATGCGAACGTTGGCTTTCAGTTTACCTTGCTTACCTTTTTTGGTCGTTATTAAAATAACGCCGTTGGCCCCTCTTGATCCATAAATAGATGTGGCGTCAGCATCTTTCAATATCTCAATACTTTCTATATCGGCCGGGCTTAAATTATTAAACGGACTTGATGCAATACTTGCACCTCCACCAAACGATCCACTTAATGTTGTAGATGGGAACGGAATGCCATCAATGATGTAAAGTGGCTCGTTGCCGTTAGCTATACTGTTTCTTCCTCGAAGCCTCACAGTGATAAGCGAACCCGGTACCCCTGAATTTTGAATTATTTGAAGACCGGGTACTTTCCCACCCAAAATATTGATAGGGTCTGATACAGGCTGTCTGCTAATTTCATCAGATTTAATGCTTGTTACATTTCCAGTGGAATACCTTCTGGTTGTTTTACCATAAGCAATTATAATAGTTTCATCCAAGTTGCCTACGGCGATATTTAACCTTACTAATATGTAGTTTTCTTTGTTGACAGTTATTTCTTTTGTTACATAGCCTACACTTGTAAAAATTAACGCATCATCATCGTATACATCTTTCAAACTAAACTCACCCCTTGCATTTGTAATCGTCATCTTTCCTGATTTCTTCGCTGTAATTGTTACACCCTCCAGCGGTTCTCCACTTTCATTAACAACTCTTCCTGTAATATCTATGGGATCTGTTACGGCAACACTGGTTTGCGTTGGGATTGTTTTCGTTTGCACCACGATATACTTGTCTTCTATAACAAAAGAAAGTGGTTGATTGCGGAAGCATTGTTCAAGTACATCTTTTAAAGAACCGTTCTTTACCTGGTATGTAATGGGACTGGTGTTTTTAAGTTGTGCCCTTGTATAAACAAAGGAGTAACCGGTTTGCTTTTTTATTTCTTTAAAGGCTTTTTCTAACGGAGCGTTTTGGAGAGATAAAGATACTGTTTGACCATAGCTTCTTGCAGAAGCCTGAAGGCAGGTGATTACGGTAAACAGGATTAAAAGTTTCATAGTTAGTATGCACTTTAGTCTTTCTCCCGCAGTAATAATTTGCATAGCTTTGTAATGTTTGGGTTTCTGAATTCAGTTGATAGCCTCAGTTGATAGTAAGGGTTAACCCAAACTCCGCCGGCAGTGCTAGTAACACTTCCGGCTTTTTGTTTGTATTAACCGTTGGTTTATTTAATCGTCAGGGTAATACATAAATCGTTTTGTTTTCAATTTTAAAATGTACATATCCGTTCAGTTCCAGCAAGCGCAGAAGCTTTGACAGTGGTTCGCTCCGCAATATGCTTGCATTGAATAATTGTTTTACATCTCCTTGGTACACCACTTTTGCATCATACCATCTTTCCACCTGCTTCATGATAGATTCAATCGTTGCATCATGAAAAACAAAAAGCCCGTTTTTCCATGCTGTTATTTCTTCCGTATCAATTCCGGTTCTTTTGGTTATTGCATCTGTTTTAACAATCGCCTGTGTTCCGGGTTCGAGATTTTCAACACTATTATTTTTTTCAACAGCTACTTTTCCTTCGAGTAAGGTTATTTCTTTTTCTGTTTCATTGGTGTAAGACATCACATTGAAGTGAGTGCCCAATACGGAAACGGTTGAACCATCCTGCAGCACTACACGAAACGGCTGCTTGTCATTTTTCACTACTTCAAAATAAGCTTCCCCATCAATTTCCACTTTGCGTTCATTGGAAGCAAACCTCGATGGGTACTTCAATTTTGTTGCCGCATTCAACCATACTTTACTACCATCCGGTAATGTGAGCTGATACTGGCCACCCACCGGTGTGGAGAGTGTATGAATAGACGGGGTTTCATCAGTACTAACACCCGAATCATACACTAACTCTCCAGCGGCCGGTTTGTTCACATGAGAGCCTTTACTAATTTCAATTATTCCGTTGTTAGCCGTTGTTAAATCAATAACGGAACCATCAGAAAGGGTCAGTGTTGCACGGTTGCCACCAGGCTTTAACTGAGTGGTATCAGAAACAGCTATGTTATTATCATTCGTACTGCTGTTTCCTGTAAAGCGATAAATAATAAAAACACCAACAATAAGAATAACACTTGCCGCCGCTATCCATACCGGGCTTAGCTGAAACCTTTTTCGGGGTATATCAAATGCACCTTTTTCCTGCAATGCCTTATACGATTGTTCTGTTTGTACCTTATCCATCCACGCAAGGTTGGCTTCAAGGTTTCGTTCATCAGTCAATTCTTCAAAGAGCCGCATATTATCATCGCTTTCGTTTACCCAATCATCCAGTTCATCATGCTCTTTTTCTGTAATCGTATTCCTGATAAAAGCTGCTATGAGATAGGCAATACGGTATGCCGGTTGATCCATATCGCTGTAAGGATTTTGTTTCATGCTATTAAGTTAAAGCAAGCAAATAAGAGAAAGTAAAGTGAGGAGAAAATGTACTACGAAAAAAGAAAGAAATTTTTTACAATAAGATAAAACAGGATTAACATTGGCCGTAACAGGCTTTTGCGAAGGGCCGCCAATCCTTTGGTTTTTTGTGTATTAACAGTACTGCGATGTAATTTTAATTCCCGTGCTATTTGGCCGGTGGTTTTGCCCTCCAGGTAATGCATAATGATGACCTTACGGTTGGCGGGAGAAAGGTCTTTAAGGGCGGTATGAATGATGCGGTACACTTCGCTGCGTACTACATGATCAAACGGGGTGTCTGAAATGGATTGAGAAGGCTGCGATTGCTGGTGCATAGCCGTTCTTTTCTTTTCCCTGCGGATATAAGCAAGACTATCCCTTTGAACGATCTTATACAGGTATGCCCGGATGGCTCCATAGCTGTCCAACTTCCAGTGCATCTTCCAGGTTTTTACAAGGGCTTCTGAGGCTATTTCTTTGGCAAGAGAGCGGTCTTCTACCCAGCGGTGGGCATAGAGGGCTAAAGTGGGGTGAAACTCGTGGTAAAAGAAGGCCAGTGCTTTTTCGTCACCTCTTTGAAACAATGAGGCATACTCATTAAAAGTGGAAGTATCTACAGGACTCAAACTCAAGGGATATCCATTTGAAAAGTGAATTCACATAATTCACAGGCAGTATGTGCCTGAACTAAATAGAACTCCAAACAATTCAAATATAGTATAATATTTTCTATTTAAGAATTATTATAATTCAATAATAGTAAAATCTCATCCTCGCTCAAGCCCAGTGGCCTATTTTACAAATAGAAAATGAAAGCATTTAAAGATCAGCGCTACAAGGCCATTAAATCTTTGATTGATTCAAAGGGAATTAACGGTTTAAAGGATGTGTTTACAATCATTCCTTTGTCTACCGTTAGAGAGGATATGAAGATAAATTATAATACTCTTCGCAGACGAGTTAACACCGGAGATATGCTTACGGTTAAAGATATAACCTCATTGGCTTCTTTATTTGAGGTAGATCCGGTCGAAGTTTTTCGTCTTGTAATCAATGATATAAATTCTGGACAAAAAATTAAAAAAGATAAAGCCAAATAAGGCTTCACATCATGAGGAATTTTCTTGATCATATTTCTATAGAAAATTTCAAGTCAATCAAGCAGCTTGAAATTGATAATCTTAAAAGGATAAATCTTTTTATTGGTCGTCCTAATGTTGGCAAGTCAAACATTATTGAGGCCCTTTCTTTGTTTTCTATCCCTTATTTGAAAGAAAACACCTCAAAAAAACTTTCTAATCTCATCAGGCTTGAGAATGAAACAGAATTATTTTATAATGGGAACATCGAAAGGGATGCAAAAATTAAGACAAACGAAGGTGAATGCAGACTGGGATATAATCCCAAAGAGGGATTAAAAATTGAGCTTGATTTTTATAGTAATTCGTTTAATTATAAAGTTGATGAGAAATTTAATGTAAAAGGTGGCTTTAAGAACGAACTATACGAAGCGCCAATTAAGAAATACGTTTTCAAAACCGAAATTAAATACCGCAGGTCGCATTCAAAATATCTGATACCTCCGTTTGGATTTAATCTCTTAAGCGTAATTGAAAACTATGATGAACTAAAGCAGCAGGTACTTCGCCTTTTTAAAGAATACAATCTGGAAATCGCATTTGACAAAAGCAGTCAGACAATTAAAATCATTCAATCAGAAGAACAAAACTCAATATTTCTGATCCCGTATAATTCGATTGCAGATACCCTGCAACGCATTATTTTCTTTAAGGCTGCAATTGCATCAAATAATAATAGTATTCTTCTTTTTGAAGAACCTGAAGCTCATTCCTTTCCTCCATATATGGCGCATTTGACTCAGGAAATGATCTATAAAAAGGATAATCAATACTTCATTGCCACTCATAGTCCTTTTATCTTAAATGATTTGCTGGAAAACAGTAGGTCAGAGCTTTCAGTTTTTGTTGTGCATTACGAACATCATGAAACAAGATTGAGAAAGTTAAGCGACGATGAGATGCACGATGTGTTTCAAAGTGGAGTGGATTTATTTACCAATAATGAAAGTTTCGTTTAATGGACCTGGCTGTTATCCCTGAATGCTACGTGGACACTAATCTTGTGGAGACATTGGTTCCTCCACAAAAACAATACAATCATCAGAAAGGATGCGGCACTGTTACCAAAGTGATGAAGGAAAAGTTTACCGATAGCTTTGCTGTAGGTGTTATTGATAAGGACAAAAAAGAGGTAGATTACCTGAAGGAGTTCACTGAAATCGGTAAGTCGGATGGACTGATTTTGCATAAACATAAAACAAGACATCACTATATTATCCAGATAGTGCCCGGTATGGAACGGTTTATTTTCAAATGCCTGGCCGATGCAGGATTATCGCCTGTAGATTTTGAACTTCCTGAAGATTTGGAATTATTTCGAAAAGAATCAAAGACCATAAATAGCAAAGATGATGTCAGGTTCAAAAAACTATTTAAGGCATTGAGAAATGCAGGTTCACAGGAAATTATCCGGTTGCATTCTCTTATAAAATATTTGAAGGAAAATGCTTACCATGCAAAGGAAGACGAGTTAAAGGGAATGTTGAACTAATACAGAACAGATATTTAATTCAAAAATCCCCGCAAGTGCGGGGATTTTCTATTAATCAAAAACCATTAACCATTAAACCTTATCCTATGAAAATTCAGTTCTAAAGTAATACCTGCCAGCGAAACCGCCAAGGAAGATATGACCTGCAGCTATCTGTGTTTAATAATTACTCATAAGGAGCTGTATGTGTTCGTTTTGTATGCAGCTCCTAAGTTTTCATATGTTACAAATTTGCCTAAAAATGTAACAAAATAACTTATTAAAAACGATTGTGGGTACTACTTACCTTGTCATTTAAGTGGCCACCATCTGCATTTCAGAACCTATTTGAGATGCGTATAATACAGATGATAAACCTAACGCATTAAAATAAATAATAGACCGCTATTTATTAAATAGCGGTCTATTATAATAATGTTCTGAAATCAATGCTTCACAGCAGTATCTTTTCCACACTCCTAATAGGCATTTGCCGTATCCAAATTAATCTATAAATTATAGTCGCATCTGATAAAAACTCAAGGACTTAACATAAATACCTTACTATGATACACTGTTTTATTATTGATGATGAAATGCCGGCTATTAAAATAATTAAACGATACATTGATCGGCTCCCTGATCTTCAATTTGTAGGTGCCGAAACCAACCCTGTGAAAGGAATCGAAATTATCAAAAGAGAAAAACCAGACATAGTTTTCCTGGACCTCGAAATGACTGAAATGAATGGCATTGAAGTCGTGAAACAGATCGGGGAAGAAATTAAAGTGATATTGTGTTCAGCCTATTCTGAATCAGCGGTGGCAGGTTATGATTTGAAAGCTATGGCTTACCTCACAAAGCCAATAGAATTTCATCGATTTATAGAAGCGTTAAAACCTGTTTTAGATTCTAATCGCTTATCAAACGATTGAGAATAAAATTTACATCCTGATTATGAAGTTTGTAGCTTATCGGAAGGGAATTGACATTAATAATTGGAAGAAAAAATCCCGATTGCAAACCTTTTCTGCTTTTGCGCAAAACTTTTTCAAACCAAACGGAATGAATTTTGAGATTCAATAAGGAGGAAATTTGCTTTTAAAATGGTCGTATGATAAGAGCCGGTATTGGAGATAAGAATCGAATTGTTGACATACTTTCCAACTCTTTTGATGATAACAAAAGCGTTAACTATATCATTCAACAGGATGCAAAAAGAAAGCAACGAATCAGGAACCTGATGGCATATTCGTTTGATCTCTGCCATTCATTCGGTGATGTGTTTATGTCGGAGGATAAAAAAGGTTGTGCGTTGATCCTTTTGCCCGACAAAAAGAAAACAACTCTTCGCTCTATTTTGCTGGATACTAAACTTGCAGTATCAGCCATTGGCCTTGTCAATATAATAAAGGCAATGAAACGTGAAGCTGCGATAAACAAAATTCATCCTGATGGGATAATTTATTACCTGTGGTTTATTGGCGTTGATCCAACAGATCAGGGCAATGGAGTTGGAAGTAAATTATTGGAGTCAGTCATTCAGGAGGGGCTTTCTCAAAAAAGAACAATCTGTCTCGAAACATCTACCATAAAAAATCTACCCTGGTATGAAAAGCATGGATTTAAAATATACCGGGATCTTGATTTTGGATATACGCTATACTGCATGAAAAGAGGTTAAGATAATTGTTGAGCTATGTTATTACCGGGAACAGAAATGCATTGGGTCACCTTCGGGTTTGTCTGCGTAGAGCTGGTAATATTTTCCTACCTGCTTATTCACCGTTTTGCAAGACCGGATAACAGAACTATAAGTTTAGATATCTCTCTCATAGCGTTACTACTTGTTTATAATATTACTGGTGGATTACTTCCGGACCCGAATTTACCGGGCTCCTTTTTTATTCAGGAATGTATTGCCTATGCAACAGGTTTTATTACACCTGCCTACTTCCCTTATTACGTGTACAAAGCCTTTGGGTTGGAGAAAATGGAGTTCCATGCCAGGCGTGGAGTGGTTTATTTTCTGGTGCTGCCCTATTTATTATTTGTAACTGTATTTGCCATAAGCAATGATCTCGATCATGCAAAAAACATCCTGGTTATTCCGGTGGTTTATGCACTTTGGGTATTGGCTTCGTTGCAAAAATCTATCCGGTATAAGTACAGCTATTCACTTGCATCCCGTGATGTAAAAGAGGAAGCCGGTGTACTCTTTTTCAGTTTAACACCATGGGTCGGTTTACCTTTTATTGCTTATTTCAACCTGAGCCAATCGGTGGAAGCTACTGTAACCAATACAGGTTTTTTGTTGTTGCTTGCCCTTCATGTAAAACAAACTGTGGAGCAGGTAAGAAACGAACATCATCGGTTAATTGCCTCGGAAACGCAGCTTTTAACATGGAATGAACAACTACAGGAGGAAGTGAACAAAAGAACGAAAGAACTTGAACGTATAAGTGCCGAAGAAAGGATTCTGCAAAACTGCCATATCTATCGCCTAACAGGGAGGGAAAAAGAAATCGTACTACTCATTTGTCGGGGCAATTCATACAGGCAAATTGCCGAAACATTGTTTATAGCTGAAAGAACTGTAACGAAACATGTACAGAATATTTTTGATAAAGTAAAAGTCTCGAATAAACTCGAATTGCTCAACAAACTGGGAGCCACTGCTGTTGGACAACCCGGTTAGCTACAATTTAATATTAAAATACGCTGGTTTACGTATTAAAATACTCAGGTTAACGTACTATAGTTGGTTTGTCATTTGCCGTTTGCATTCATAAAGTTTTACTATGGAAACAGTGATGAGTGTAAACGGTCATTCAGGTGACCTGATGTTGGGGCTGCCATTGCTCAGTCAATATTCAGAAAATTCATTGCACAATAGACTAACTGTTCAGCAAGCGCTGTGCAAATGGTATGGCTTATTTAAAACCAATAGTTACAGAAAAGAATTCACAGAAAGCCTTTTTGAAAACTTAAAAAGTGAAGGTGTTCTGAAAAGCCTGCAGGCCGATCTGGAATTGATACCCGGGTTGTTGATGGATGAGCTAATTAACAATACTGGCATTTCAGACAAAGGGCAATACATAAGATTAATACAGGCATTGTTGATTAACTTGTCTGACATCTTACCGGAATCGGAAATGTATGAGCAATTGTGTAATGAAGCGGAAACAGTATTACAGTTTATGCAGAATTTCCTGTACCAGCATTTTGATTTTGATTTCAAGGTTTCTGTGTTCTACTCGAAACATTTCCAGGATAGCATAAGTCTCAAACTGGAATACTGGAAAATCAAATTGTCTCAGTCTCTGATTATTGATGTGTTACAAGAATGCATCAATGAAAAATTTGCAACCCATGAAAACTATCTCAGCTTCCGAAAGGTCAATTATCTTAAAAATATATTCCGCCGGATTGAATCCTCAACCTCTGTCATTACTGAAGTATTTATCCGGGAGTTGCTTATTAACTACAACTTTAACTCATCAGGTTTTATTGACTTTGAAACCAATCTTATCAAGAACAAGCTAAATGTTGAAAATAGTATCGATGAAAATATTGCTTTATTGAAGGCTGAACAGTTTCGAATAGCTCAATTAAAAGACAGACCAGGCGTTGGCTATGAATTAAACCAGCCTGCTGTTAAAAAACAATTGACCGATTGGGTAATTGAGAAAATAAAAAATGAAGAACTCACTAACCTGAAAAGAAAGGACAAGGATTTGCAAATAGACCCTGAATCTAAAATTCAGACTTCGTTATCTGTTGCAAAATTGGCTGTATTGATTCGCCTTCTGGTAGCCGATAAAATCATTATCAACAAAAGTGTGGCACCGATGCTTCGTACAATTGCTAAACTGTTTACCACTTTGCAAAAAGATGATATCTCGTTTGGCAGTTTGGAAACTAAATATCATGCACCTGATAAAGCAACATTGAATATAATGAAGGAGATGTTGCAAAAATGGGTGGTGATAGTTGGGAAATTATGATATGACAATCACTCTTTTTGTATGGGTAAGCACTACCTGTCTTACCCGATTTTAAAAACTTTTGGGCATGTATTTGTATTAACACGTTAAACAAAAGAAGTTTACTATGCTTAGTTCAATATCATGGGGTCAATACCTTTCAGCAGTACTTATTTCCTTGATTTGCTATTACACTTATGTCGGGTACAAATATTTTCATTGGGAATTACTGGCACTTATTGGCATAAAGAAAGTGGAGCCAGGTGCTACCCCTATTGCAGTTGCAGATCTTAAAAAACAATTTGTTTCGGAAAGCCATTCCGATTACTTGCCGAAAGAAGTAACTGACACTGATTTCACTCCCGTTATAAATGCATTTGAAGATGAAGTAAAAGCCTTTTTGCAAGAAGCCGGAAGCGGCACAGACAAAACTTCCTTACTAACCGCCCTGCAACAAATATGTCAGAAATATCCGGTATTGAAAAGTTCAGATAATAGCAATGGATTGAACCTATTCATACTAAAGGAAGTTGAAAAATACAATTCTGAAATTATTAACGTACAAGATATTCAGCAGCTTTGGCGCTGACGAAAGTAATGCTTCATTATCTGCGGGCAGGAAAATCAAGTGCGATGGGTTAGTATAATGAAGCATTCTTTCTTTCTTTTATTCATTTCTCAAATTAATGTGTGTATGAAAACAGCGATTGAAAGAAGAAAATTGATTTATGGAACAGTTTCCTTTTTGTTACTTCTGATTACAGTATCAGCGTTGGCCCAGGATGGCAACGCCGGTATAAACGAAGCCAACACTAAAGTTAGAAGCTATTTTGCTGCTGGTGTAAACCTGATGTATGCCGTTGGTGCCATTGTAGGGTTGATAGGTGCCGTAAAAGTGTACCAGAAATGGAACAGCGGCGACCATGATACCGGTAAAGTTGCAGCCGCATGGTTTGGGAGTTGTGTATTCCTCGTAATTGTAGCAACCGTTATCCGCTCATTCTTTGGTGTATAAAACCATTGTGTATGAAAGAAGTCTTAATCGGCAAATTATTAGAGTATATCAGGGATAATAACCCGGATATACTTTTTGCATTGGAGGCAGAGGATAAACTAAGATCCTGGCTATACGATAAAGCATACAGCGCAGAGCCATTAATCCAGCAGTTAAAAAATGATAAACAACCTGATTATAACATTCAGGAAACATGCCTGGATGAAATGACGAGGGACTTGCGGCCTTCACGGTACAATTACATCCTGAACATTCTGGAAACGGAATTTGAAAGAGATTATGGACAGCTTCTTCAATCAGGATTGCTTCAGCATGAGATTATCAATATGATTAACTACTGCAATTCCATTTTTGATGATTTACGATTCGTAGAGGAAAACGAGGATAACCAATTTATCCGCTATGCCATAACCGGTGCAGTAAGTGAATACCTGGAAAGTAACCGTGTGAATGAAACTGTGAGCAATGAGTTACAACAGTCAGCAGAAACTTAAAGACAATATCGAAGCTATTCGAATTTCTTTGAACTGGTCAGAAGGAATGGTGTTGTCTTCTGACCAGATTTCTGCATTAAAGAGGTATTCCGGTTTTGGTGGATTGAAAGCTGTTCTGTTTCCAAAAGCTGTTAAAGAAGAATGGAAGAAGCTAAATGCATCGAGGGAAGATTTAAAACTTCATTCACAGATAATGGAGCTGCATGATATATTGCAGCAAAAACTTACAGATAAAGAATATAAAGATGCAATTGATTCTATCCGCAATAGCATACTTACAGCTTTTTATACACCTGAAGTTATTCCACAATCATTATATACTGTTCTGAAAGAAAAAGGCATTGAACCAACCGCAATGTATGAACCCAGCAGCGGTGTCGGTGTGTTTGTAACCGAGGCCGCAGCGACATTTCCATCATTGAAAACAATCACCGCAGTTGAGAAAGATCTTATAACAGGTAAAGTATTAACTGCATTAAGTAGTTCTTTATCTGTTCCCACCTCTATTGAAATAAAAGGCTTTGAAGAAACGGCTTCTTCAGAGAATGGGCAGTATGATTTAATTGTGAGCAATATTCCCTTTGGGAATTTCAAAGTGCATGATGGTGCTATAAATGACAGAGGGCTAACAGATAAAATACATAACTATTTCTTTGCTAAAGGACTTGATAAGTTAAAGGATGGCGGGCTGATGGCATACATCAGCACTGATTCCTTTTTAAATAGTCCGTCTAATCAATCAGCAAGAGAATATTTATTCGACAATTCCGATTTTGTCAGCCTGAATGTAATGCCGGATAACCTGATGAAAGATACGGGTAATACAGAAGCTTCCAGTCATTTGCTGATTGTGCAAAAAAATCAAAACAAACAACTTTTAACAGAAGAAGAACAGCAACTGATAAAATCAGTTGATCAGGGAAATGAATTTGGTAATTACTCTCTCAATCAATACGTTGTTCTTCATCCTGAAATAATTCTTGGCAACCAAATTAAACCTGGTAAGGACCAATATGGCAAGGCGCATGAAACGGTCTGGCAAACCGGAAACATTAAACTCATAGTGCCAAAGCTTGCTGATTCAATCAGCAAAGGGATTGACAAAAGATTTAATGCCGATCATTTCAACAGGCAAATAAAACAGATTGATAAGACAAAAGGAAGACAACTCACTTATACAGCGATGCCCGATAACAAACCGGATAACAGTTCGGTGCAATTGGGTTTGTTTGATAGTGGATCTACTACAGGTATCAACAGGGCTAACGCCTATATCAATCCCCTGGATGCGACAGTAGTTGATAAAAAGACAGCCAGAATTTTAAACATCATCCGTACAGTTGACAAGCCAGAGCATGAATTAATTGTTTTGATGACGGCCAAATCAACCGCATTCAAACAATATGTCTATAAGCTTTACTCTAATGCCGAAGAATTACAGTTTTCAGCTAACTGGATGAATGCTGGCCTGCTCCAACATGAATTGACAGGCTTAACCAATACACTCAAAAAATATGACCAACAGTTTTACAATGATGGTGAGACTGTGTTTCATGTTTCATTGGGAGACGATGATAAACTGGATACATTACATAACGTTAATCCTTTTTACAAAGAAGGAACGCTAACTGTACATAACAACCGTGTTGGCTTTGTTTCCTACATGGCATCGGATGATGATAAACCGGTCTTTATGCCCAGCCTGCATGATAAGAAAGACCTGGGATTTTATCAGCAATACAGCGCCATAAGAGATATGTACCTGGCACTTTCCGAAAAAGAAAATACAGGAACCGCCGCAGATGAGAATGTACGAAAAGATTTGAATGAAGCTTATGAAGCATTGATTAAAGGCTTTGGTCTATTGAATTCACCTGCTAACAGGCAACGCATTCTAAAAGATGAAGCATTTGGGTTGACCATACTTTCATCACTCGAACGAAAGGAAGGCGAACAATTTGTAAAGGCTGATATTCTCACTCAATCATTATTACCGAAACAGGAAGTTTATACAACCGACAATCCATTAGAAGCCCTGGCAAAAAGTCTGAATGATAAAGGCAAGGTGGATATGGAGTTTATTGCTGCAGCCACGGACAGTTCGGAACCTGAAACCATCGCCGCTTTGGGTAACCATATTTACATTAATCCGGCTAACAATGAATGGGAAACAGCCGACCAGTTTTTAAGCGGCAATGTGGTGAATAAATTAAGGGTTGCTTCTGAAGCAGCAGAAAAGAATCCAGACAATCTGCAAATACTAAAAAGCCTTACCGCTTTACAAAAGGTGCAGCCCGAAATAATACCTTTTGAATTACTCGATTTTAATCTTGGCGAAAGATGGATACCGGAAAGCTACTATAACAGCTTTGCTTCTCATCTTTTTGAGATGCAAACCGATGTCAGTTATTTCCCTTCTGTAGATTCTTTTAAAGTAAAACCCATCAGCAGCAATGCAAAAACCAACCAGGAGTATGCAGTAACTACCAAGAGTGGTAAAACTTCTTATGGAGCATTGCTGTTAGAACATGCGTTGGAGAATACTACACCATTCTACACTTACGAAGTTGATTTGGGTGATAAAACAATCCGGGTACCGGATAATGAAGCCATTCAGTTGGCACACCAGAAAATAGAATCTATCCGCAATGGCTTTATTGACTGGTTAAAAGAGTTGTCAGCAAATGACAAAAAGGAATTAGAGACACTATATAACGATACATTCAATTGTTATGTGTTGAGAGAATATGATGGAAGCCATTTGCAATTTCCAGGTCTTGACAAAAAAAGGTTAAGTATTGATGATTTGTATAGTTCACAAAAAAACTCGGTTTGGCGTATTGTACAAAACCGTGGCGCATTGATTGACCATGAAGTGGGCCTGGGAAAGACATTGACTATGGTGGTTGCTTCACATGAAATGAAACGACTAAAAATTGTAAACAAGCCAATGATACTTGCACTTAAAGCTAATGTGCGGCAGATTGCAGAAACTTACAGAAAAGCATACCCCAATGCAAGGATACTGGCACCGGACGAAAATGATTTTACTCCTGCTAAAAGATTGCGGCTATTTCATGAAATAAAAAATAATAATTGGGATTGCATTATTCTCACTCATGACCAATTTGGAAAAATTCCCCAAAGCCCGGAAATACAAAAACAGATTTTTGAGACGGAGCTGGATAATGTTGAGAGAGATTTGCATACCCTTAAAGAAATGGGTGGTGAAATTTCCCGCCGTATGTTGAAAGGACTGGAGATACGAAAAACAAATCTTGCTGTTAAGCTCCAGGAACTGAGAAAAAACATTGAAGAAAAGAAAGATGCAGGGATCAACTTCCGGGAACTCGGAGTTGATCATTTGTTTGTAGATGAGGCCCACAAGTATAAAAATCTTACTTACACTACACGACATGATAGAGTTGCTGGCTTGGGAAATAAAGAAGGAAGCCAGAAAGCTCTGAATATGTTGTTTGCTGTTCGGGAACTGCAAACAAGATTTAACAGCGACCTGTGTGTTACATTTCTTTCCGGCACACCTATCAGTAACAGCCTTACTGAAATGTACTTGCTGTTTAAATACCTGCGTCCAAAGGAAATGGAACGGCAGCGGATTGAAAATTTTGATGCATGGGCTGCTGTGTTTGCAAAGAAAACAACCGACTTTGAATTTTCTGTTACCAATGAAATTACTGCGAAAGAACGATTCCGAAATTTTATAAAAGTTCCCGAACTGGCTTTGTTCTATAATGAGATTACTGATTATAAAACGGCCAGGCATATTAATTTGGATAAACCTGAAATTGATGAACAGTTAATCAATATTCCACCAACACCAGAACAACAGGAATTTACGAAACGACTGATGCAATTTGCCAAAACCGGAGATGGTGAATTAATTGGCAGGCCAAGACTGACAGATGAAGAAGATAAAGGCCGTATGCTGATTGCAACGAACTATGCAAAAAAAATGGCGGCCGATATGCGACTGATTGACTCGGGTAAATACAGCGACCATCCAAATAATAAAGTAAATGTCTGTGCCAGAAAAGTAGCCGAGACATACGAGCAAAGCAAGGATCAGAAAGGCACTCAAATCATTTTCTGTGATATTGGTACTCCCAAGCCTGATGAATTTAATATTTATGATGCCCTGAAAGAAAAGCTAATCAACGATTTTAAAATCCCTGCCTATCATATTACATTCATACATGACTGGACAGATAAGCAAAAGCCAGAACTTTTCCGTAAGATGAATAATGGTGAAATAAGGATTATGTTAGGCAGCACGGAGAAGGCAGGCACTGGTTTAAATGTGCAGGCGAAGGTAGTTGCCATGCACCATTTGGATATTCCCTGGAAACCATCTGAGTTAGAACAACGAGATGGTCGTGGCGCAAGACAGGGAAATATTATTGCCAAAGAGTTTTACAATAATAAGGTGAAGAATTTTATTTATGCAGTTGAACAATCATTGGATAATTACAAATTCAATTTGCTGAAGAATAAACAAACTTTCATCAGCCAGATGAAAAACTGTGAACTGAATGTAAGAACCATTGATGAAGGAAGTATTGATGAAAAGAGTGGTATGAATTTTTCCGAATATATCGCTATTCTTTCGGGCGATACTACATTGCTGGAGAAATCAAAAATGGAAAAGAAGATAGCTGTCTTGGAAAGTTTGCGGAATGCCCATCACAAAGAGGTATTTCGTTCGAGATTCAAGCTGGAAAATTTACAAGAGGAAAAAGGAAAGGTTATTCAAACGCTCAACAAACTTTTGGTTGATGAAAAACATTATAAGGGTCAATTGACTTATGATAAAGAGGGAATAAAATTCAATCCAGTTAAGATAGAGGGATTGAGCAATGCTGATGCAGAAATTATCGGCGCACATCTTATCGGGCTTTATACTGGATGGAAGCCGCAGATTGGTGAAGACGAATACAAGAAAATAGGAAAACTCTATAATTTCGACTTATACATTCGCAGACAGAAAGAAACCTATGAAGACAAAGGACTGTTTGAGTATAAATACAGTAATGTGTTCTATGCAGAAAGTAAGCAAACCGGTATCAAATATTCTTGGAACCAGGGCCATATCAATATTGATAATCCAAAATTGGCCGCCCGGTATTTTCTCAATGCCATTGACCGGGTGGAAAGCCTGAAAGAAAAATATCAAAAGACTTTGAATGAGCTTGAACAAAATATACCCATGCTGGAGAAATTAGTGTCAAAGCCTTTTGAGAAAGATGATGAACTGGCACAATTAAAAAAAGATGTATCAAGATTGGAAAGGGAGATTACGCTGAAGATACAGGAGAATCAGATGAAACAGCATGAGGCCGTTGAAGTAGTGACTGAAACTCCGGTGGTAAAATTAGATGCTAATACACAGAAAAGTGAAAAACCCTTATTAACAAAGAGAAGTGTAAACCAAGGAAAAGTAAAGGGGATGAGATTCTAATGCTATATTATTTCTAAGATGAAAGAAGGTTGTTCTTTTTTACTTTATTACTTAGCATATTGAGTGAAATTATGCTTTTCAAAAATAGCTTCAATTTCCTGCTGAGTCAGTGTTTTGGTATTAGAGTTTCGCAACTTGTCGGCTAAGCTGATTACGACCTTCCAAAATTGCTCACTTCTTAAAATATCAGTTATTGAAATAATTGCTTCTTGTATATATGCTTTACTATGGTTCTTGTCAATTATTGAAAGTACATAATCAGCAGCTTCAATCCCCCCGGCATCCGGGTCTTTAATACCAACTTCCATATTGCCGATGTAGTCAATACCAAATTTATTTATGGCTTCTGCAACAGGTCCTGCAATTAGTGTATTACATATTTTTAAACAAGTTTGAGGAGTCCTTGCTCTGACAGGTTGTGAAAGTGAATTAAAAAAAGCAGGGTCTTTCTTTGCATTTAAAATTCCAGCAATTAATAAATTGTCTGTACCATAATCAAACTTTGTGATACCGCTGCCGGGGTCGGCGATTATTAATGAAATGCTTTTGACTTCAAATCCTGAGTAAAATCCTAATACCGCATGTCCGGCTTCATGGTAAGCACCAATTTTATAAAGTTCTTCTACCATACAATTTTTCTTAAATAGTGAAAATAATTTACCAATAATCTTCATTAGATAATAGCTGCTTTTTTTCAAATGAATAAGTAAGATATAGGATTTATTCAAAAAATGTACTTCGATCACAATTGAAAAGGAAACTGAAAGAGGGCTACTATTGGTTAGTGCTACCTTCCTTACCCCATTAATTCTGCATTTGGAAAACTATTTGCTCCATCCTCTCAAGCAAATAGATATGTCTAACAGCGTTTATCAAATCAACAAAGGCATCAATCGCAGCATTGAGTTCAAAGGGCTCAAAGCTCAATATATCTGGTACCTGGGCGGCGGCTTAGTAGTGTTGCTGATACTTTTTGCAATACTCTATATCAGCGGCCTGGGTATCTTCTTTTGTCTGCCGTTCATTGCTGCACTTACTACCGCCTTATTTATGCGTATCTATAAACTGAGCCGGACTTACGGCGAATATGGCATGATGAAAAAGATTGCCCGCCGTTCAGTGCCGGATGTGATAAAGAGTTATTCAAAAGTGAAACTGAAAAAGATGTTGCTGAATGAAAAATCTGAATGAGATACTGCCGGTTTATTCTATTGAAAATAACGCCATCCTTTCCAAAATGGGTGATGTGACAGTTGTATTTGATGTGCAATTACCAGAACTATTTACAATGAGCAATGACGAATACGAAGCCTTTCACCATGCATGGATAAAAGCTATAAAGGTTTTACCAGTCAATAGTGTATTGCATAAACAGGATTGGTTCACTGAGGGAAAGTATAAGCCTTCGTTTATTCAGGAAGACAATAGTTTTCTTACCAGAAGCAGCGACCGGTTCTTTAATGAACGACCTTATTTGGACCATCGCTGTTATATCATGCTTACAAAAAAACCGGCAAACAGAAAACTGGGTTCTTCCATTTTTAGCAGCCTGCTCCGCAGAACAATTGTACCAGAAGAAACTTTGCAGCCAAAACATTTTCATGATTTCATGAACCATGTCGGGCAGTTTCAAAAGATACTATCTGACAGTGGCTTTGCAACAATGAAAATAATGTCGAATGAATTACTTGCTGATTTCATTCTCCGCTATCTTAATCTTGGCAACGATTCTGTTATTCTACGGGATATTGAATTTAAACCTGAATGGAAGATTGGCGAAAACCATTGCCAGCTCTATACAATAGCGGATGCAGAATTTGTACCCGCTTTATGTGGCTCACGCATAAACTTTGATAAATACTCTACTGATAAAACAAAATTTAGCGTGGGCTTTGCTTCACCCATCGGTCAGTTACTTTCCTGCAATCATATCTACAACCAATATGTATTTATTGAGGATGTACAGAAAACAATGCAGAAATTGGAAAGTAAAAGACTGCGGTTGCAATCACTTTCTGCTTACAGCCGTGAAAATGCAATCAGCAAACAGGCAACAGATGATTTTTTGAACGAGGCCATCAGTGAGCAGCGGTTACCGGTTAAGGCTCATTTTAATTTACTGGCATGGACAGATAACAAAGAGGAATTGAAGAACATTAGAAACCTATGTTCTTCTGCACTTACTCAAATGGATGCTACCCCTAAATTAGAAACCGAAGGTTCGGCACAAATATTCTGGGCAGGCATTCCAGGCAATGCTGCCGACTTTCCTATGAATGATACATTTGATACATTCAGTCCGCAGGCTTGTTGTTTTTTTAATTTGGAAACCAACTATCGTTCCTCTGTTAGCCCTATCGGCATCCGTTTGGGCGACCGTCTTTCAGGAAAACCTATCCATGTGGATATTTCGGATGAACCAATGGATAAAGGCATTTGTACCAATAGAAACAAATTTATTCTTGGCCCTTCAGGAAGTGGGAAATCTTTCTTTACCAACCACATGGTGAGGAGCTACTATGAAAAAGGCACACATATTGTGCTGGTTGATGTAGGCCATTCCTATAAAGGTTTGTGTGATATGGTGAATGGTTATTACTTCACCTATTCTGAAACAAAACCCATTAAGTTTAATCCTTTTTACATTGGCGAAGGCGATATACTTGATACAGAAAAGAAGGAAAGCATTAAAACGCTTCTGCTAGCTCTTTGGAAAAAAGATAATGAAACCTTTAACCGCAGTGAATATGTAGCCCTTTCAAATGCTTTGCAATTATATTTTGAAAAGGTAGAAAGCGATAAAAGCTTGTTTCCCTGCTTTGATAGCTTCTATGAATTTTTGAAAGATGATTTTGTAGCGGTTCTGAAAGGTGATAATGTAAAAGATAAAGATTTTGATGTGTCCAATTTTCTGTATGTGCTGCGGCCATATTATAAAGGCGGAGAGTTTGATTATTTGCTGAACGCAAAGGAAAACCTGGATTTATTACAGCAACGGTTTATAGTATTTGAATTGGACAATATCAAAGACCATCCGATTTTGTTCCCGGTCGTAACTATCATCATTATGGAAGTGTTTATTTCCAAAATGAGAAAGTTAAAAGGCATTCGCAAAATGATCCTGATTGAAGAAGCATGGAAAGCAATTGCTAAAGAAGGAATGGCAGAATACATCAAGTATTTATTCAAAACAGTAAGAAAATTCTTTGGTGAAGCTATTGTGGTGACTCAGGAAGTGGAAGATATTATCTCATCGCCTGTGGTAAAGCAGACGATTATCAATAACAGTGATTGCAAGATATTGTTAGACCAAAGCAAGTATCAAAATAAATTCGACCAGATACAGGAATTGCTTGGGCTAACAGAAAAAGAAAAGGCATTGGTATTGTCTATTAACAAAGCCAATGATCCTAATAAAAAATATAAAGAGGTCTTTATTTCTCTTGGTGGGGTGTTGAGCAAAGTTTATCGTACAGAAGTATCGCCGGAAGAGTACCTGGCATATACAACAGAGGAAAAGGAAAAAGTGAAAGTACAGGCTTATGCTGCAAAGTTCGGTGGGGATATTGAAAAAGGGATTAAGGCTTTAGCCGACGAGATTATTCACTCCAAAAACTGATAGTATGAAAACAATAATGCTTATCCTCTTTGCAACAGTAATTATCTATGGCTGCAATACCAGCAGCAAGGATGAAATCATCGAATTCATCCCTGGCACTTATGTTAGAACCGGGCAAAATGAGTTTGGGAAGGAATTTGACACCCTTGTTATCACTACCCAAAATCCTGCGGCAAAGGAATTCAAAATTCAAAACCGCTGGCATTATATCAGGCAGGTAGAAGGCGAAGCTAATGTTCCTGAATATAAAGTGAAAGAAACATCAGGAATTTACAATGATGAAACAAAATTGCTGGAAGAATCTGAAACCTTAGATCATTACTCTTTTGATGTAAAAGAAAAAGCTCTATTTAATGGAACGAATAAGTTTAAAAAAATAAAATAACAGTATATGAAAAGAATATTGGCAGTTGTGGGATTGATTATGTGCTGTATGTTTTTGCCAATACAGGAAACCAAGGCGCAGGTTCCCATTGCAGACATTATCAAAGCGGCAGTTAAAAAAGTAATAAAGGCCATTGACCTTCAGATGCAGCGGTTGCAGAATAAAACAATTTGGCTGCAAAACGCCCAAAAGACACTGGAGAATAAAATGAGCCAGCTAAAGCTGAATGAGATTAAAGACTGGGTGGAAAAGCAGCGAAAGCTGTATGATGACTATTTTCAGGAACTATGGAAAGTAAAAGCTGCTCTTGCTTACTATAACAGGGTGAAAGATATCATTGAACGGCAGGTGCTAATGGTAAATGAATACAAGGGTGCCTGGGCCTTGTTTAGGCAGGACAAGAATTTTACAACTGAAGAACTGGATTATATGTCTAACATTTATTCAGGCATGATAGATGAAAGCCTGAAAAGCATTGACCAGTTGTTTTTAGTGGTTAATGCCTTTGCTACTCAGATGAGTGATGCCAAACGGCTGGAAATTATCAATACAGTTTCTGACAACCTGGAGCAGCAATATGTTGATTTGAAAGATTTCAACAATCAGAATAAAATGTTGAGCATTCAACGAGCCAGCGAACGGGGTGAGATTGAATATGTGAAAAGGCTGTATGAGTTTCAGAGGTAGGTTTTTACACAGTTCATGTTATCTTCATCTTTTCATCTTTGCTTCGTTAGTTCATTACAATAATCAACAGCAACTTGACCGTCTGCGAATCGTACTTTATTAATACCAATTGGGTCTGTCAAGGGTTGAAGGGTTAAATCATTAGTGCTTGTTTTAAATGTAAATGTTTTAGTGTCGCCTGGCTTAAGGTCAACAGAAAAGTTAGTCTCTTTACTTTTGGTGTCTTGTGAAAGTGTAGTGCAAGATGAAGGCCCTTCTCTTAATAAAATATTGGTTATGCTTTGCCGTGAAATATTTTTTACTATAATAGTTAATGTCCCTTTGAAATTTTTGTCGCTTTTTAAACTCATGTCAACGAGTTGAAGAATTGTGTCAATGGGGCTTTGCTTTATTACACGGGTCTCAACTGCGGCAGATGTATCAAGAGTTGATGACATTATAACCTCAGAGTCATTAATAACGGACTCATTCTGTGTCGTAAATGGATGTTTTATTATTTGAGCAAATCCAATAAAAAATAGTGTCACGCCAGCAAGTGTTAATAGTAGTGATGTAAGTTGGCTGGCTGATTTTAAAAAGTGTGTTAGTATCACAGCAAGTAGCCATGAGCCTAATATAATAAGTCCACCTTGCCACCAGATAAAATACTTAAATGAAAAAAAGATTGCGGCGAACATGAGCAGTCCGCTAACTATTGTCCATGTGCTGCCTTTTAGAAACATTTTACCAATCTTCAATCCTTTCTTTGTCGCAAAACCAAAGTAAGAGATTGTCATAAGTGTTCCCGTCAAGATCGTTACTAAGCTGAATAGTTTGGGGTAGTCCATAAAGTTGCAGATAACTCGCCGATTGGCGTATTTGCTTGTTCAAATATAACTTGATTATCAGACGTAAAATACACAAACTTTCTATTCTACAATTTCAAAGTATGTACAGGTAGCACAACGGCCATTACCCCGTTAAACAATTAGCCGGAAAGCTTTTTGAGGTATGTTTAATTCTCTTATTAATAAAAATAGTATTGTTTATATGAAAGCATTATTTCTATTGATATCGTTTTATCTGGTTGCTCTATCATCAAGTGCTCAAACCACAGATGAGTGGCTCAATCAAAGCTCCACCCAAAAGAAATACCTGCTGCAACAAATTGCAGCCCTACAGGTTTATCTTGGTTATGCCAAAAAAGGTTACACCATTGTAACCAGTGGAGTTAATACTATTCGTAACATAAAAAACGGAGATCTCAACCTGCACCGGGATTTTTTTAACCGGCTCAAAAATGTTAATCCTGGCATCCGTCGGTATGCTAAAGTGGCGGATATAATTACTTACCAGGTAAAGATCATCAAACAAACAAAGCTTGTTCTTCAGCAAATCAGGGAAACAAAACAATTTACTGAAGCTGAACTGGATTATTGCAAACAGGTATTTGATACCCTTTTGGATGAATGTATAAAAACAGTGGAAGAGTTAATACTGGTTACAACATCAGGTGAATTGGAAATGAAGGATGATGAAAGGTTGAAACGGATTGACGGATTATATGCGGATATACAAAATAAGTATTCATTTGCCTGCTCTTTTAGTGAAGATATGGGTTTGCTGGCTGTACAACGTTTGGGAGAACAGATGGAAATCAATCGTTCTAAAATAATAAATGGAGTAAAATGAAAAAGCTAATTGTGATTTTGATTATGTGCGGCATGAGTTTTCAACTAAAAGCACAAAGCGAAGAAGTACAACAACTCTTGCTTAATATTGAAAAGCTGGCGCAGTTTAAAAAGATTTTGCAGAATATGTACGACGGCTACAAACTGCTAAATAAGGGATATACAGCTGTCAAAAATATATCAGAGGGAAATTTTAACCTGCACAAGACTTTCTTAGATGGCCTTTTGGAAGTTAGTCCTGCGGTAAAAAAGTATAAGCGAATTGCAGATATCATCAGCTATCAACTTCGGCTAGCTAAAGAATATAAACTTGCCTTTAATCGGTTTAAAGAGGAAAAGCAATTTACTGCTGAAGAAATTGATTACCTCGGTAAAGTGTATAACAACCTTTTTAATGAGAGTTTAAAAAGCCTGGATGAACTGGCTATGATCATTACATCAGGAAAGCTGCGAATGAGTGACGATGAACGGTTGCAGGCTGTTGATAAAATTTACCTGTCTGTGGAAGAGCAGTATTCTTTTCTGAAAGATTTTACTAATAATACCACTGTGCTTTCGCTGCAAAGAAAATCAGAACAGGCACAGATTGAAATGTCCCGAAGACTATACGGATTGAAAAAATAGAATTTATTCCACTTATAAAGTCGTGAGTATGAAATTGTGTCTAAGAATAATTTGCATTGCAACCGCTGTATTGCTCATTCCTCATTTTGCAGAAGCCCAGGGTATGGCCAATCGAATCCACAGCTTGCATGAAGTGCTTGAAAAACTATATGATGATATGATGCCGCTGTGTAGCCGTTTGATTGGTGTTGGTCGTGGTATTGCAGGCTTTGCCGCCACCTGGTATATTGCAGCAAGGGTTTGGGGGCATATATCGAGAGCCGAACCGGTAGATTTCTATCCCTTATTTCGTCCGTTTGTTTTGGGTTTTGCCGTATTAATATTCCCTTCAGTTATTGCCATGATTAACGGTGTAATGAAACCAACTGTAACCTCTACAGCAGCAATGGTAACAGATTCGGATAAAGCCGTAGCTCAGCTCTTGAAGATGAAAGAAGAAGCGATCAAGAAAACTGCTTATTGGCAAATGTATGTGGGTACAAATGGATCTGGCGACAGGGATAAATGGTACAAATATCACTATGGAGATAAAAGCGAAGGCTGGATAAAAAGCATAGGGAATGATATCAAGTTTGCGTTTGCAAAATTCTCTTACAATTTTAGAAATTCCATTAAGCAATGGATGGCTGAAGTATTAAAGGTTTTATTTGAGGCTGCTGCACTCTGTATCAATACCATCAGAACGTTTTATTTAATTGTGCTTGCAATCCTCGGCCCATTGGTATTTGGCATTGCCGTGTTCGATGGCTTTCAACATACACTCACAGTTTGGATTGCACGCTATCTCAACATCTTCCTGTGGTTGCCTGTTGCTAATATTTTCGGAGGCATTATGGGTAAAATCCAGGAAAATATGCTGAAAGAAGATTTACAGCAGATAGCAACCAACGGCGATACTTTCTTCAGCTCAACGGATACAGCCTATCTCATTTTTATGATTATAGGAATCATTGGCTATTTCACTGTTCCATCTGTTGCCAATTATATTATTCATGCCGGGGGTGGTAATACACTGCTGTATAAAGTAACTAATATGATGAGCACTTCCACTCGTACTGTTGCTTCAGGAGGCGCTTCAATGACAAGAGATGCGCTTGGTGGTGGCTATAATAAAATTGCTAATAGCATGGCTGATGCTGGTGCATCAGATGGTTACTTTAAAGGCGGCAATAGTAATAACGGTGGAACTGGATATATGAAGGATAAGTTAAGTGGAAAGAGTTAGGTAGGCCTACTTTCTTTACCCCAGCATATAGTGATATTGGAATTTAATTTGCTTTCGGTTAAATAGTGTGTAGAAAATGTGTGAGTGATGTTTCAGAAATCTAAAAATATTGACACCGCCTTCCGGTATATCCGTTTCTTTAGCCTTGCTTTTTTAATGGCGTGTGTCATCATCTCTGTTTTTATAGCTTACAAAAGTTACCAGCTTTCATCCCAATCTCAAAACAAGGTTTTCATACTGGCAAATGGTAAAGCATTGGAAGCTTATGCAGCCGATAGAAAAGACAATATTCCGGTGGAAGCAAGAGATCATGTAAAAATGTTTCACCACTTTTTCTTTACACTCGATCCCGATGATAAAGTAATTCAGGCAAACATCACCAAGGCTTTATACCTGGCTGATGCTTCAGCAAAGCAACAGTATGATAACCTGAAGGAGAATGGTTATTATTCCAATCTCATATCAGGTAATATCAGCCAGGAAATTACCGTGGACAGCATCATTGTTAATACTGATGTGTATCCATTTTATTTCAGGTATAAAGGCGAACAGAAAATAATTCGTCCCACAACTATTGTAACCAGGAATCTTGTTACTGAAGGTTATTTAAGGAATGTATCCCGTAGTGACAATAATTCACATGGTTTTTTGATTGAGAAATGGCGGACGATGGAGAATACAGATATCAACATTCAAAACCGGTAATATGTGGTTGTACAAAGCAAAGCAAAAAGATAAAGAGACCGTGGCCAAAATAACTGTTTCTGATAAGGTAGCTGGAAAGATTGCAGGACTTGGTATTAAACTACAACAACTATTTGCCGAAAAGATGAACAGGGTTTTTATGAACACAGATTTTAAAAGATTAAAAATAATTCTGATAATTTTCTGCCTCGGCGCAGGCGGTTACAGTATCTACCTTATTGCAAACAGTGTCATCAGCCCTGATAGAAAACAAAACAGTTTTGAAGTGCAGCAAATGGATGTACCAAAACACCTTGATAAAGCCGGGGATGAAAATTTAATTCCTGAAGCTTATGTGGATGAAGAAACCTGGCAGCAGGTAAGGCAGTTCCGGAATTACATGGACAGCTTGAAACAAAAAAGAAGGAATGAATACGACAGCATCCTGCAGGCCCGGCCGGGTTTGATGGACAGTGTGCAGATGCTAGAACAAATTTATTTATCACAAAAACAAAAATGAAATGTATGAGCAGTGTGCAAAGGTCGCAGGCCTTCCTGCGTAAACGAAAAATGATGTTGGTGTTGCCCTTATTGGTAATACCATTTCTTACAATGGCATTTTGGGCTTTAGGTGGTGGTCAGGAAAAGGAACAGACTACTACAGTAAAGCAACAAGGTTTAAATTTAAACCTGCCCGATGCTAAAATGAAGGACGAGAATTTAACAGACAAACTCAGCTTTTATGATAAGGCGGATAAAGATTCAGCCAAGTTGGAAGAGTGGATGCGGACAGACCCTTATTACAAACAAAATGAAGACACATCTTTTTTGCCTGTAAACGAATTGGAAGTACTCACTCAAAACTCGGCTTCAAAATACAACCAACGGCTCAACTCATCACCGTATGAAGCTACTTCAAATAATCCTGAACAAAAGCTAATGCAAAAATTAGCATTACTGCAAAAGGAAATTAATAAACAGCCCGAAGCAATAGTCAATGAAAACCCGGATGCAACCAATTACAAACAAGATGAAGAATTTTCCGGTGAGGTAGATAGACTGGAAAACATGCTGTTCACAATGAATAAAACAAATACCGGCGATCCCGAGATAGAACAACTAAACGGCACATTGGAAAAGATACTGGATATTCAACATCCGCAAAGGATAAGGGAAAAGCTAAAAGAAAAATCATTACAACATAAACGGGTGGCTTATGCCGTAACTACTCAACCTGGATTGGCAAATGTTTCGTTGATGGATACGAACAAAAGCAAAACCAATACTGTAAATAAATTTTACGGCTTGGATAAGGACAACTCGATTGCTGAAGAAGGACTGGCTATTGAAGCTGTTGTTCACAGTAATCAAACATTGGTTAATGGTTCCGTTATTAAACTAAGATTGTCAACAGATATTTTTATCAATGGAGTTTTAATTCCTAAAGGCAATCCAATAAATGGCACAGCTTCACTTAATAATGAAAGGCTTGAAGTAGAGATAACTTCTCTCCGCTATAAAAACATTTTATTCCCCGTAAAATTAGAACTATACGACATAGACGGTTTGCCGGGCATTTATATTCCCGGTTCCATCAGCAGGGATGTCGCTAAAAATTCTGCTGATAACAGTTTGCAGTTGATGGAACTCACAACACTTGATCCCTCATTGAAAGCACAGGCCGCCGCTGCTGGCATCAATACCGTAAAGAATTTAATGAGCCGGAAAGTAAAACAGGTAAAAGTGATGGTGAAGGAGGGTTACAAAGTATTGTTGAAAGATAAAAACACTGAGTCCGATTTATAACTTTTAAACTTGATAAAATGAAACGATTAGTGTGTATGATTTGTGCAGGTTGGTTATTTGTTTCTGCTGTTGCGCAAACGAAACTGGCGATAACAACTGATAAAACCACAAGCCTGGTATTTCCATTCGCTATTAAACATGTTGACAGGGGCACTTCATCAGTTCTTGCACAACAGGTAAAAGAAGCCCCTGAAATTCTATTAGTAAAAGCAGCCGCAAGAGATTTTACTGAAACAAACCTGAGTGTGGTAACAGATGATGGCAGCGTTTATGCTTTTACAGTCACTTACGATAATAAACCTGCTGTATGGGTTTATTACCTGCCTGTGAACAGAACCGTTACAATAAGCTCCTATGCTAATGCCATATTGGACAATGAATGGATTACGAAAGGTATAAAAGACAAAAAGTATAATATGAGAGCCGGAGTAAAAGGCATATACATCAAAGACAATACTATTTACTACCAGATATACATTAACAACGAAGGCGCTGTTGATTATGATATTGACCTGCTCCGTTTTTTCATTAAGGATAAGAAAAGAAGTAAAAGAACCGCTGTACAGGAATCAGAACAGAAGCCCTTGCACATTACAGGGAATTATAACAAAGTGAAAGGAAGCAACAAGACTGTATTTGTTGTGGCACTTGAAAAGTTTACCATTCCTGATAAAAAATATTTAGCTGTTCAGATGATGGAGAAAAATGGTGGCAGGCATTTTCTGTTGAAAGTTCGTAATAAGGATATAATGAAGGCATCGGTATTGCCCGATTTGAAATGAAAAGCGAACATCCCATAGCTGATGAGGTACTTGACCTGGTGACTATCGCTTTATCAAAAGGTGAGCATTATATGGCTTATAATAACAGCCTGTACTTTATTGATAAAGACGATGTTCATTTTTTCAGCACTAAGGAAGAGGCAAATGACTTTTCTACAGCTAATATCAGCGACCGAGACAATTTCTCCGTCCTTCATTTCAATTCAATTAAAGACATTCTTGAAAAAATCCCATACGGCGAAAATACAAGCCTCCAGTTAAATCTTGATCCTGACGCCAATAGTTTGTACAACAAAGATGGCAACGAGTTTACAGATGCATTGATTGACCACTTTGAATCACAACAATTATCAGTATTCAATAAACAATTAAAAACAAATTTTATGAACAATGAAAATCTTCAGTATTTGACCGACAATATCAAATACATGGGCTTTGGCGAAACACTTAAAGCCGAGTTGGAAAGAAATATGGGTGAGGGTAAAGAAGAATTTCAACTTCACTTTAAGGCAGAAATTAATAAGAAACCTTTTGAGGCAACACTCAATTTCCGTAAATCCGATTCTACGGATATGTACTTCTTCAACAATTACAATGCGTCATTAGAAAAAAGCAATGGAGAAAAGAATGAGCAAACCTTCTATCTGAACAAAGGCAAAGGAGTAACTGCGAAAGAAGCTTATAACCTGCTGGATGGCCGTGCTGTTCACAAAGATCTTGTGACAAAAGAAGGTCAGCCATATAAGGCATGGATACAGCTTGACTTTGAGAACAAAGACAAGAACAACAATTTTGAAGTAAGACAATTCCATGAAAACTATGGCTATGATTTGAAAGCCGCAGTAGAAAAATTTGCCGTGGCCGAGTTAAATGACCCTGATAAAGCTAAGGCGCTGATGCAATCACTTGAAAAAGGGAATGTACAATCGGTAACCATTGAAAAAGATGGCAGCAGCCACAAAATGTTTATGGAAGCAGACCCACAGTACAAAAAAGTGATCCTTTATGATTCTAATATGAAAATGGTGGCTAAAGAATCACTGGAGCAATACAAATCTGGAATAGATAGAGGCAGCAAAGAAATAAAGGAAGGCCAGGAAAATGATAAAAAAAAAGATTTGAAGCCAGTAGCGAAAACTGAAAAGGAAAAGCTGGAGAAAAAGAATGGGCAAAGCCTTCTTCCTAAAAAAAGGGAGAGTAAAGGCAAAGGTTTAGGGGTGTCATAGTACATCCCTGAATCATTTTCTAACAATCAACAGTACTATCATGAATATTCAGAATATAACCGAACTGGCAGGACAATTACAATCGCTGGGATTTGATAATCTTGGAAGTCTACTATTGAAACGGATTTGTTTCAAACCCGATAATTTTTACTTGAGCCAGAAAATAGTAAAGGATAAGGAGCAATTGGAGTTCCGGCTATATTTTGAAAAGCAAAAGAAAAATGATGCTTATATGTTACAGTATTATGACGTAACACTACCACATGAAAATATTTTTGAAGAATCAATCATTGTGGGCATTAGTACATCAGACCTTGAAAAGCAAATGACAGTAATAGACTGGAAGTTGGCATTTGATCTCGATGAGAGAAAGAAATGGGATCCAAACGATAAGGCAACCTGGGAAATGGAGGCAAAGGTTGAATCTGTTATTGAAAGCTTAGCAGCCCTTGAACAAGATGAAAAAGGTAAAGTCGTTGCATCTGTTCTTAAGATAAAGTTTTGGAATCAGGTCCCGTATCATGAAATGTTTGGAAGTATTTCTTCTGTAAGGAATAAATCAGATGTCAGTCAACGGTTTTACTTTTCTGAAAACAGTGTTGGAATATCGGTTGATGAAGCATATCGCTTTTTGCAAAATAAATGGCTTGAAAAGCAACTGCAATTGAAAAGGAAACAAACAGATACAACTTCTGAAAATGATAACGACGAAACAAACGGCACAACGGGAAGCGGCTTGTTAAAAAAACGGCGAATAAATCCCTCTTTTAAAGGGAAACGAAACAAGACTAACCAGGATTAAACTGTATGGAACTGTTCCCGCCATTATCAGGGTTTTACCAGGCCATTGCAGATGATGCAAGAATAGGCAGTACTCATATAAGTATTTATATGGCTTTACTGCAACAGTGGAATATAAATGGTGGGAAGAATCCTGTGAAAATTGAAAGGATCTTAATTATGAAAGCAGCAAAAATAAATGCTCGATATACATACAATAAATGTATTAATGAATTGCATGAGTTCGGGTATATTTTATATGAACCGGCACCAAACGGTTCTATAAGCAGCCGGGTATTTTTAAACAAGTGTGAAATGTAAAAGTGAGTTTATGGCAGGAAATTCAGCAGTACCGATTTTGATCCCTTTTGAGCCAGAGGAATTCTGGTCTCAAATCCGGCTGATCATTCGGGAAGAAGTGGAACGAAATAAAAAAGAACAGCACCAGGAGCCTGGGATTTTAGAAACACCAGGGTTGAATGAAAAACCGCTATTTAAAATTGAGGAAGTTTGCAGTCTGTTCAAAGTGACAAAGCCCACTATTTACGACTGGATAAAACATGGAAAACTAAAGCGTGTAAAGATCAGGTCAAGGGTCTATTTTTTAGGCAGTGATATTCGACAGTTAATGCAGGCTTAACCTATGATGGCAGTGGATTTCACTGCCTTTTTTGTGCACAAATAAGTCTTTAATTTCAGGCCAATTCCAGTACTAAAAACTACCTTTAAGGTGATAATTATCAAGCTTAATAAAGTGAGATAAAGTAGAGTAAAGTTCTTCGCAAAAATGGGTTTTTATAGACCAAAAAATAGACCCAAAAAAGCAAAACCCGCTACCAGAGCGGGTTTTAACCAAATGCAAGCGGACCGGACGGGACTCGAACCCGCGACCTCCGCCGTGACAGGGCGGCATTCTAACCAACTGAACTACCGATCCAACTTCCCTACACCTAACCGGATTCTTTTGCAATTATCCTTTCGTTTTCGGGAGTGCAAAGATAGGGGTTTCACTATTTCACCAAAAAAGTTTTTTCTCTTTTTTTCAAAAAAAATATACTCCTTACCTGCTGGCTTTCCATCGTTTATATTTGCTGCTACTTAAACAGAATCAATGCTTAAAGTTGCCGTATTTGGTACAGGACATCTCGGAAAATTTCACTTAAATAACTGGAAGGAAATAGAAGGCGTTGAATTAGTTGGCTTTTATGACCCCAACGACAGGGCTGCAAAAGCTGTTGCCGAAAAATACCAGCTCCAGCGCTTTGCCGATGCAGAAGAATTAATGAGTCTTTGCGATGCGGCCGATATTGTGGCGCCTACCAATTATCATTTTGAGTTATGCGAAATGGCGGTACGAAAAGGCAAACATGTGTTTGTGGAAAAGCCCATGTGTAATACCATGGAAGAGGCCAACGAACTGGTAAAGCTGGTGCGTGAAGCAAATGTAAAACTACAGGTGGGCCATGTGGAGCGGTTTAACCCGGCTTTTCTGGCAGTGAAAGATTTGCAGCTGAACCCCATGTTTATCGAAGTGCATCGATTATCGCAGTTTAACCCACGGGGTACAGAGGTAAGCGTAATTCTGGACCTGATGATCCATGATATCGACATCATTATGAGTATGGTAAAAAGTGATGTAAAGAATGTGTATGCAAACGGCGTTGCTGTTATGACCGATACACCCGATATTGCCAACGTTCGTATTGAATTTGATAATGGCTGTGTAGCCAATCTTACCAGCAGCCGCATCAGCATGAAGAAGATGCGCAAGATCCGTTTGTTTCAACGTGATGCTTATATTGGAATTGATTTCCTGGAAAAGAAATCGGAGATTATCCGGATGAAGGGTGACGAGGATAAAGAAGCTTTTACGTTTGATATTGATACGAACAAAGGAAAAAAGACCATCGCTATTTCAAACCCTGTTATAAAAGAAGTGAACGCCATTAAAATGGAACTGGAACAGTTTCGGGATGCAATACTGCACGATCATCATGTACCTGTAAGCGAAGTTGATGGGTTACGGGCAATGGATGTTGCGCACCAGATTCTGCAAAAAATACAGCGCTCAACGGTTTAACCTTCATGCAACAAAACACCCGTTTACATATTGGCTGGTATGTGGTAGCAGATTGGCTGTCTGCAACAATTGCCTGGGGCTTATTTTATCTTCTGCGGCGTGTGTTGCTGGGTGAAGCGTCCGACATTTTTCATCAACCAATTGACTATACTTTTTTCTTAGGCATACTTGTTATACCGGTTTGCTGGATTGTACTCTATCATTTATTCGGCTCATACAAAAACCTGTACAGCAAATCAAGATTACAGGAGTTAACGTCAACATTCTTTTCATCGCTGCTTGGCTGTCTTATTCTGTTTTTCGCTCTGCTGCTCGACGATCAGATTTATACCTACACGTTTTATTATAAAGAGTCCATTTTATTATTTGCTTTACATTTTAGTTTTACCTGGTTTTTTCGTTGGCTCGTGCTCTCCCGAATTAAACGCCAGTTTCTCGCAGGCAAAGTAAAAATCAATACGCTGATTATTGGTGCGCAGCAAAGTGCCATCAAATTATACAAAGACATCCGCAAGTCGAGCGAAACACAAGGATTCCATTTTTCCGGATTCATCTACCCCACACAGCATGCTGCAAACGGACTTAGTAAATACCTGCCTGTATTGGGCACAATAGATGCGTTGGTGAACGTAGTACGTGAAAAAAAGATTGAGCAGGTAATTATTGCCACCGAAGAAAACGAACGTGCTGCAATGGAAGAAGCATTGAGCATTTTAAGTGAACTGGATGTAAATATTAAATTACTGCCAAACACCATCGATATTCTTTCGGGATCGGTTAGAACCAGTAACGTACTGGGTGCCATGCTTATTGATTTACATACCGGCATGATGAGTGAATGGCAGCAGAATATTAAACGACTCATCGATGTTGCAGCAGCACTTATTGCCATTACACTGCTGCTGCCACTTTACTTTTTTATTGCAATCCGGGTTAAGCTTTCTTCTGCCGGGCCGGTATTTTACTCGCAGGAACGGATCGGTTTAAAAGGTAAGCCCTTTCATATTCATAAGTTCCGTTCCATGTTTACAGATGCAGAAAACAATGGCCCGGCATTATCTTCAGAAACAGATCAACGGATTACAGCCTGGGGGAAAGTGATGCGCAAATGGCGCCTGGATGAGCTGCCGCAACTCTGGAATATTTTAAAAGGTGAAATGAGCTTGGTTGGCCCACGTCCCGAACGGAAATATTACATTGATCAGATTGTTGAGAAAGCACCTTACTACCGCTACCTGCTGCGTGTTAAGCCCGGTCTTACTTCCTGGGGTATGGTGAAGTTTGGTTATGCAGAGAATGTAGATGAAATGGTGGAACGGAGTAAGTATGACCTGGTGTACATTGAGAATATTTCACTGGCACTCGATATTAAAATTATGATCCATACCATACGGTTGATTTTTATGGGCAAGGGTCGCTAACAAATATTACATATGAAAAAGATTGCGTTACTACTTACACTTTTTGCTTCGCTGCATGCAACAGCACAACAACAGTATTGGCAACAAGAAGTACATTACAACATTGATGTTAAGCTGAATGTTAATGATAAGTCCATTAAAGCATTCGAACAGCTGGAGTATATCAATCATTCGCCCGACACATTAACGTTTATCTGGTTTCACTTGTGGCCGAATGCCTATAAGAATGAAAAAACAGCTTTATATGCACAATACAAGGAAGGCGATAAAGAAGGCGCAAAGAAATTTAAACAGGCAGTAAAAGGTTATGTTGATAGTCTTGATTTTAAAGTAAACAATACAACTGTAGCTGTTGAAGCAGATAAAAAGAATATCGACATTATAAAAATTATTTTACCCAAACCGCTTCTACCAGGCGAAAAAATAAATATCAGCACACCCTTCTATGTAAAGTTTCCTACCTATTTCTCACGAAGTGGTTTTATTGATGATGCGTTTGCTGTTTGCCAATGGTATCCCAAACCTGCTGTGTACGATCGTAAGGGATGGCATCCGATGCCCTATTTGAACATGGGCGAATACTACAGCGAATTTGGCAGCTTCACAGTCAACATTACTGTTCCATCTAATTATGTAGTAGCTGCAACAGGTGCCTTACAAAACGCAGATGAATTACAGGTATTGAAGGCAACCGGCGCAATCAACAAATCAAAAACAGAAAACTTTACACCTTATACCCCAGTATCAAACCAGGCATTTAAAACCCTGCAATACAAAGCCGAACATGTACACGACTTTGCCTGGTTTACCGATAACGATTTCGTAGTACAGTACGATACACTGGCACTTCCATCAGGAAAAATAATTGATGCGTTTACCTTCTTTTCGAACAAAGCAAATACAGAATGGAGTAAAAGCGTAAGCCATGTAGAAGATGCAGTACGACATTATTCCAACTGGATTGGCGAATATCCCTACCCGGCTGTAAGTGCCGTGGAAGGACCGGGGAATGTTTCAAGCGGTGGCATGGAGTACCCGATGGTTACACTTATTACAAGCCCCGATGCCAATACTGAAACATTGGATGCAGTTATTACACACGAAGTGGGACATAACTGGTTCTATGGTATTCTCGGCAGCAACGAACGTGCACACGCCTGGATGGATGAAGGACTGAACAGTTTTTTCCAGTTTCGGTACGAAGCAGAGAAATACAGAAGCAATTCTATTTTCGGAAGCGCATTACCCTCAGAGTTAAAACAACGTGGCCCCTCAGAATTTCTTGCCATTGTATATAATGCCTTGAATGAAATTCCCATGAGGGATGCAATTGAAACAGCATCGGAAGACTTTAAAAACAAAGATGAATATGGCATTGTCATTTATTTAAAAACAGCTATCTGGGCATACATTCTTGAACAGGAACTTGGCCGCCCCGTATTCGATAAAGCCATTCATAGCTACTACGAACAATGGAAGTTTCGTCACCCCTATCCCGAAGATTTTAAACAGGTATTGGAAACTGTGAGCAACCGCCGTTTAGATGAACTTTTTGCACGGCTGAAAGAGAAAGGCAAACTACTATAGGTCTATCGGAAAGAAGATGTTATTTTTGAGAAAACCCATTGAGTGAAGTATTTATTTGCTTTCCTGTTTCTCCTTGCTACATCTGTTTCGTTTGCACAGCAACCGTACTGGCAGCAACAGGTGAATTTTTCAATTGATGTAAAACTGAATGACAGTGAACATACGCTGGATGGTTTTGCAAAAATTGAATACATCAATCATTCGCCCGATACTTTAAGGTTTATCTGGTTTCATGTATGGCCGAATGCATTCCGTACAGATAAAACAGCCTTCAGCGATCAGCTGCTGGAAAACGGACGCACCGATTTTTATTTTTCCAACGCAAAAGATCGTGGTTATATCAATCGTCTCGACTTTCGTGTAAATAATGTACTTGCAAAAACTGAAGATCATCCGCAGCACATTGATATTATAAAAGTACTGCTGCCACAACCTTTGGCACCTGGCGCTAGCACCGTTATCACCACCCCCTTTCATGTGCAGCTGCCAAAGAATTTTTCACGTGGCGGACATGTTGGTAAAAGCTATCAGGTAACACAGTGGTATCCCAAGCCGGCTGTATACGATCGTAACGGTTGGCATCCGATGCCGTACTTAGACCAAGGAGAATTTTACAGTGAGTTTGGTAATTATGAAGTGAAAGTGACCGTACCAAAATCGTATGTGGTATTAAGTACCGGTGAACTGCAAAATAAAGAGGAGCTGGAATGGTTAAAGCAACGCAGTGCACTTGTTACAAAACCGGTTACACAAAAAACAACTGTAAAAAAACCAACGGGCAAAAAACCTGCCACAACAGTTACACCTGCAGTTGCAGAAGAAAGCAAAACATTGTTGTTTAAACAAACTAACGTACACGATTTTGCCTGGTTTGCCGATAAGAAATACATTGTCTATTTTGATACCACACAACTTAAGAGCGGACATGTTGTAAACATCTTTACAGCATTTACAGAAGCACAAAAATCGGTTTGGCAAAACAGCATCCAGATGATGAAAGATGCTATGCATTACAGAAGCAATCTCGTTGGAGAATATCCATACAGCATTGTTTCTGCAGTGGAAGCACCCATGGGTTTCCCCGGCGGCATGGAATATCCCTGCATCACTTCTATAACGCCAATGCCTACGGCAAAAGATCTTGAAAGTGTCATTGAGCATGAAGTAGGTCACAATTGGTTCCAGGGTATGCTTGGCAGTAACGAGCAGCAGTTTCCTTGGTTTGATGAAGGTATTAACAGCTATTACGATCAACGGTTTGATAAAGAGCTGAGTCGCTACCGCAATACCACCGTTAAGAAAAACAAGTTGTTCAATTTTGAAGCCGGCGAAAAATTATTCCTGAACAGTTTTGAACAATGGCACATCGATCAGCCATTGAATACAACTGCTGATAGTTTAAGCGAAGCCAATTATGGATTGATTGCCTATGAAAAAGGTGCACAGTTTATGCAGTTGCTGGAACAAAAGCTGGGGCGTACTGCATTTGATGCTGCCATGCAAACTTATTTTCAGCAATGGAAAGGCAAACATCCATCGCCTGCCGATTTAAAACAGTCTTTGGAGCAAAGCAGCGGACAAAACCTTGACCATGAATTTTCATTATTAAGCAAGAAGGGTCCTTTATTACCAATACAAAAAAAGAAGCTGAGCATAAAACCATTTGCCGGGACCAACAATGCATCAACCAATACACTCATTATTACACCGGTATTCGGCATTAATAAATATGATGGGTTGATGGTTGGTGCTGCATTAACAAATTACACATTGGCTCCAAGAGCTTTTCAGTTTATTGCTGCCCCGATGTATGCAACAAAAAGTAAAGAGCTGAATGGTATTGCACGAGCAAGCTATACGTTTTATCCAAAGAACAGATTTCAACGCATAACGCTTGCTGTAAATGCATTAAAATTTACAACAGATAATTTTACCGATACAGCCAATCAAACATACATCACCGGCTTTCGTAAACTTTCACCAACAGTAAAATTTGTATTTGCAGAAAACAATCCACGCAGTACAAGAGAACGTTTCATTCAATGGAAAACATTTTTTATATCGGAAGACAATCTGCGTTTTAAGTCTGATACATTCCCGAACGGAAATCGTTTCATCAATATCACAAAAGAACAAAGCAGCCGCTATCTCAATCAACTGCGTTTTGTAATACAAGATACAAGAGCATTGTACCCCTACCGTGGCGAATTAATGGCAGAACAGGCAAAAGATTTTGTGCGGCTTGCTTTTACTGGTAATTACTATTTCAATTATAACGATCGGCTGGGAGCAAACATCCGCTTCTTTGCAGGTAAGTTTATTTATCTGGGTGAACGCACCACCAGCAAAGCATTTGCTACAGATGCCTTTCATTTGAACTTATCTGCACCTAAAGGTTCAGAAGATTATACTTACAGTAATTATTTCTTCGGCCGGAGTGAGCAAGATGGTTTTGCTGCACAGCAAATGATGATGCGTGATGGCGGGTTTAAAGTGCGTACAGATTTTCTTGCAAACAAAATCGGCAAAACAGATAACTGGTTGATGGCGGTGAATTTTTCTACCGACATTCCCGACCAGATTAACATCCTTCGTATTTTGCCTTTTACCGTACCGCTGAAACTGTATGTTGACTTGGGTACGTATGCAGATGCATGGCAGCCAAATGCAGAGGGCAGTCGAGTGTTGTACAATGCAGGCCTGCAGTTATCCTTCTTAAAAAACACAATCAATATTTACGCACCCTTGCTGTACAGCCAGCCGTATAAAGATTATTTTCTTTCCACCTTACCGGAAAAACGTTTTCTTAAAAACATTGCATTCACCATCGATTTGCAAAATCTCAGTTTAAAGAAATTCGACCGGCGCATGCCTTTTTAATGGATGGAATTACTTACATATCGCATGACGCTATCAACAAAAAGAAATGGGATGATTGTATCGATCAATCTGTAAATGGTTTGATTTACGGTTACTCCTGGTATCTCGATGCAATGGCGGAGCAATGGGATGCTTTGGTGCTGAACGATTATGAAGCTGTAATGCCACTTACCTGGAACAGGAAGTATGGAATTAGCTATTTGTATCAACCTTATTTCTGCGCTTCATTAGGTGTTTTTTCAAAGCAAACGGTAACAGCTGGGTTAACAGAACAGTTTCTGAAAAATATTCCAACACGTTTTCGTTACATTGATATTTACCTCAATAAAGACAACCTGTTTCCGGTTGAAGGTTTTCCTTTAACTGAACGGATCAACTATGTTTTGCCGTTACATCAATCTTACAGCAGTATTGCAGAAAGCTATCGTTCGAACCTGAAACGGAATATTAAAAAAGCTGAGCAAAGTAAATTGGTTGTGCAACAAAATCTAGACTCCGATGCGATTCTTGCGTTAGCAAAAGAAACCATGCAGCGTGTTTCAGATATTACAGACGAGCAGTTGAACCGCTTTAAACGGGTAATTGTACAGGCGAATAAATGTCAACGTACAGAAACACTCGGCATTTATGCTGCAAATGGCAACCTGCTAGCATCAGCTGTTTTTTTATACTCGCACAAACGCTGGTATTATATTTTGGTAGGCAATCATCCGAATGGCAAAACATTAGGCGCTTCACATTATTTAATTGATCGGTTTATTGCCCTGCACGCCGGCACCGATGCACTGCTCGACTTTGAAGGAAGTGATGTGCGTAACCTGGCTTTCTTTTACAGCAGTTACGGAGCCACTGAAGAACGCTATGCTGCCTTACGGATGAATCGTTTGCCTAGGATCTTACGTTGGCTGAAAGAGTGAATCAATAATGGCAGGATGAAAAGTGCATCCTACCCTTCCAGAATTTTTTCTGCAATTACAAGGTCAATCGGGTTTGTAATTTTAATATTTCGTTCTTCGCCCGGCACCAGTGTTACTTTTAAACCAAATGCTTCAACTACTGTAGCTTCATCGGTAAACCATGCTTTGTAGTCAATCGCAAATGCCGGTAACAATATTTTACTGTGAAATGTTTGTGGGGTTTGTACCAAACGTAGTTTACTTCTGTCAACAGGATCGTTACCATCTTCTGTAATCATACGCACACTGTCTCTGCATTCAATGGCAGGAATAGCACTTCCGGTTTCCATTGCAGCATCGTAACAACGTTTAATCAATTCTTCACTTACCAAACAACGTACGCCATCATGTACAAAAATGATTGACTCTTCATCAATCAACTTCAACCCGTTTTGTACCGAATGAAAACGTGTTTCACCGCCAACAGTTAATTGTATACGCTCTTCATCAAAAAAACCATCAATAATCTCTTTGCCTAATTCCAGATGTTCTTCGGGCAATACAACAATCACTTTACTCTGCGGCAATGCCGTTAAGAAAGCATTGATTGTATAATACAATACCGGCTTATTTTTCAGCAACAGAAATTGTTTCGGAAGTACCGAACCCATGCGCTTACCGGATCCACCGGCCACAATTACTACATACGTTTGCATAAAGTCAAAGATAAGAGAGAGGAATGATTGCAGATAATTTGTTACGGAATTAGCTGAGTAATTGTTTACACTCCTGTAACAAACGTTCTTTTTTTATGGCGGCGGTACCTACTTCTTCGCATACAAGCCCGCCGGCTATATTGGCTACTTCGGCCATGAGGTTTACATTTTTTGTAGCAGCGTATACAAGCGATGCAACGGCAATCACCGTGTCGCCAGCACCACTTACATCGGCTATATGACGCAAATGTGAAGGAAGGATCGCCGCATCGTTTTCTTTCTGGTAAAACACACCTTTTTCCGATAATGTAATAAACGAAATAGTGTGATGCAGCTGTTCTTTTAACTGCTCGTGGATTGAACGCAAATTCGTTTCATTCACTTCATCCAGTAACAGATTTAAACCGTCTTTTACTTCTTTGAGGTTGGGTTTAAATACATCAACTGCCTTATAAGAAAAGAAGTTTTTCCGCTTCGGATCAACGGTTGTAATAATACCATTATGCCTGCACAAATCAATTGCTTTCTGTATAACCAATTCTGTTAATACACCTTTGTTATAATCTTCAAAAATGAGTACATCGGGTTTCTCCTGCGCAATAAACATTTGCAGGGCAAGGATCATCCGTTGTTCATCTTCATAACCAAGATCGTTGGTAATTTCATTATCCAAACGCATCATTTGCTGGTTGCGGCTGATGATACGAGTTTTGCTGGTAGTAATACGTTTGCCGCTGTTAAGTAGAAAATCGGTTTTGATATTCTGCTGTTGCAATAATTGCTGCAATTGTTTTCCATCGTCATCGTTACCAATTACACTCAGCATGGAAACAGTTGCTCCGAGCGATGCAAGATTCAAAGCAACGTTTGCAGCACCACCAATGCGGTATTCTTTTTTATCGAGCGATACAATGGGAACAGGTGCTTCTGGTGAAATACGATCGACATGTCCCCACATATAGGTATCCAGCATTACATCGCCAATAACACCTGCTTTTAACTGTGTGAACTGTTGAAACAACTGATCGAAATTTACCGCACTCATACTATACCGACTTCTTTTGATTTGCGACTGCAATATAATAAACAGGAATACCTAATAAAACAATTCCAAAACCAATACCTGCATACAAAGGCTTCATGGTAATAAGGAAGAAACAAAATGTTAAGCCAAGCACAATGTAAATGATGGGTAATACAGGATAAGCAAATGCTTTATAGGGGCGCTCTATATCCGGACGCTTGACACGCAAAACAAATATACCGATGATGGTAAGTACATAAAACAATACTACTACAAACGAAATCATATCGAGCAGATCGCCGTACTGTCCGCTTAAACAAAGTAATGAAGCCCATACGCATTGTGCCCATAGTGCCCACTGTGGTACTGCGTTTTTATTTAATGTACCTGCCTGCTTAAAAAACAAACCGTCCTGTGCCATGGTATAATACACCCGTGCACCGGATAATACAAGACCATTAATACAACCAAAGGTTGAGATCATGATCATGACTGCGATTACATATGTTCCGATGTTGCCGAAAATTTCATTTGCTGCTGCTACTGCCACACGATCCTGCTTTGCAAAAGCAATATCATTTAACGGCAATACGCTGATGTACATAACGTTTGCTGCTACATAAATTAAGGTAACAATCAACGTACCTAAGAATAAGCTTAAACCAATATTGCGTTTGGGATTTTTAATTTCACCGGCAATAAATGTTACATTGTTCCAAGCATCGCTGCTGAAAATTGAACCGGCCATTGATGCTGCAATAGCGCCCATTACAGCACTACCTGCCACACCGGCAATCATTCCACCTTCGGAGAGTTTACTCATTTGCCAGGCATTGGCCCAGTTGGCATTCCATACCTCTGCCTTTGCAGCAAGCATTAATCCAAACACAATTAAACCAAACAACGATACCAGCTTGGTAATAGTAAAGATGGTTTGAATCACTTTGCCCCCCTGCACACCTTTGGTATTAATATAGGTAAGGATGGATATAATAATAATCGAAACAATTTGCGCAGGATATAATTTGAAGAAGCCAAGCTGGAATAAAATATTTTCATCTTTAATATCCAAAGCCGGAATAAAGTAACCGGTGAATTTTGAGAATGCTACACCAACTGCTGCAATGGTTGCTGTTTGAATTACGGTAAAAAAACTCCAGCCATAAAGAAACCCTGCCAGTTTATTAAATGCTTCTTTTAAATACACATACTGACCGCCTGCCTTCGGATACATTGCACTCAACTCGCCATAACTTAAAGCAGCTACCAGCGTCATAAAGCCGGTAATAAGCCATACAAATAAAAGCCAGCCTGCACTACCAACGTTGCGGGTAATATCGGCACTTACAATAAAAATACCGGAGCCGATCATGGAGCCGGCCACGATCATTGTGGCATCAAGTAAACTTAAGGTTGGTTTAAATTCCTGTTGTGTTGCAGACATAGCAGAGGTTTCGTTTCAAAATAAATATGAAACGGAAGATAAGGATTAATTTGTAACTGCTTATTGCTTCTTCGCCTGCTTGTATGCTTCGTTTAAGCCCTTAATTACTTCGGGTGTAATGTTGAAAGCGGTATCCTTATAATACAATGTAGGATTGCCCTCCTGAGTAGAAAATATGAAGTTATACTTACTTGTTTTATTATATTCTTTCAGGTATTCATTGATGCGCTTTTGAATATCATCAATTGCTTTTGCCTGGTTTTCGAGATGCTGTCCCTGCAACGATTGCTGACGCTGACCAATTTGCTGATAACGTGTTTGATACTCCTGCTGAAACTTTTCTGCCTCTACCTGTGTAATAGCATTGCCTCTTTTCAAGAAGTCAACACGATCTCTCTCGAGCTTGTTTAAATCGCTTTGGATCTGGTTATCGTAACGGCTCTTTTCACGTTCCAGTTCGTCGTTTTTTAGTTTGAAAAACTCATAGTATTTCTGAACAGTATCAAGATCGATATAGGCCACTTTAATATGTTGCGGCATGCCATCATTAATACTGTCTTTCTTTACTGCTTCGGTTTTTGATTCTGCTTTTTTGTTACCGCTGAAATGTAACACATACAACACTGCTACTGCAGCAGCAAGAACCCACACTAATATACTTTGTAAACTTTTCATAACTAGGTGGGCAAAGTAAAGGATTTCGGTTGAGTGTAGAAAAACGAAAATGTTTTTAAGAAAGCGTTAACAAGCCGGAGACAACGAGAAAGAATAGCAAGAAAATAAAATTCAGGTCAACAGGCTATTTCTTTCGTACATCCTACTGCTGACTTTCTACATAGCAAATCAGCTTTCAGGTGAGCATAGATCAAAAAAAAGTCCTCCGTTACAGGAGGACTTTACATTATTATTCAGCGATTGCTTACTCTTCTTCGTCGAAACTCATGGCTTCTTTAGTAGTAAGGAGTAACTCGTACTCTTCTTTGCTACCAACGATCATGTTTTCGAATTCACGCAAGCCTGTACCTGCAGGGATCGGGTGACCGGTGATTACGTTCTCTTTCAAGCCTAATAAATCATCCGTTTTACCTTCAATTGCAGCAGTGCTTAAAACCTTCGTTGTTTCCTGGAACGATGCAGCAGAGATCCAGCTTTGTACACCCAATGATGCTTTGGTAATACCAAGCAATACCGGTTGCGCTGTTGCGGGATGTGCATCTCTCACCTCTACCAGCTTTTTATCTGCACGGCGGAGGATACTGTTCTCTTCACGGAACTCACGGAGTGTAACGATCTGTCCCGGACGGAATTTATGACTGTCGCCTGGTTCAGTAACCACTTTCTTATCGAAGATGCGATCGTTTTCTTCATTGAATTCGAAGCGATCTACCAGATCCTCTTCAAGGAACTTGGTATCACCAGCATCAATGATTTCAACTTTCTTCATCATCTGACGAACGATGGTTTCAATATGCTTATCGTTAATTTTTACACCCTGTAAACGGTATACTTCCTGAATTTCGTTTACAACGTACTCCTGTACTGCAAACGGTCCTTTAATGGTCAGAATATCCCCAGGAGCAATTTGTCCATCACTCAACGGAGCACCTGCTTTAATAAAGTCACCTTCCTGTGCAAGAATCTGGCGTGTAAGAGGTACAAGGTACTTCTTCACCACTTCATCTTTACTTGTTACAATGATCTCACGGTTACCACGCTTGATGTTACCAAAGCTTACCACACCATCAATTTCAGAAACGATAGCAGGGTTACCCGGGTTACGTGCTTCAAACAATTCAGTTACTCGTGGAAGACCACCGGTGATATCACGAAGCTTACCAAGTACACGTGGGATTTTCACCAACACCTGACCTGCAACCACTTCATCGCCTTCTTCAAGTACAATGTGTGAACCAACAGGCAAGTTGTACGATTTGGTTTCTTTACCTTCTACCAACAAAGCAGGGATCTTCGTTTTATCTTTTGTTTCGATAACCACTTTCTCACGGTGACCTGTTTGTTCGTCGGCTTCTTCACGGAAGGTAATACCATCGATAATGTTTTCGAATTTAATTGTACCGGCAATTTCAGCAACTACTACGTTGTTGAACGGATCCCATGTACAAAGTATTTCACCCTTCTTAATCTGCTGACCATCTTTTACAGCCAGAGTAGCACCGTAAGGAATGTTATGAGTAATAAGGAGACGATCGTTCTTCACATCCATAATACGCACCTCACCTGTACGACCAATTACCAACTGTACTTTTTCACCTTCGTTATTGGTTGTAGTTACAGTACGTAAACCATCGAACTGGATTGTACCATCAAACTTAGAAGGTAATGCTGATTCTACCGATGCAGAACCCGCAACACCACCCACGTGGAAGGTACGGAGTGTTAACTGTGTACCTGGCTCACCAATTGATTGTGCAGCAATAATACCTACCGCATCACCTTTCTGTGCAGTTGCACCGGTAGCAAGGTTTCTGCCGTAACATTTTACGCACACACCACGCTTGCTTTCGCAAGTAAGTACCGAACGGATTTCAACTGTTTCTATACCGGCATCTTCAATTTTTCTTGCAATGGCTGCAGAAATCTGGTCGCCGGCAGCAACAATCAACTGCTCAGTTTGCGGATCGTATACGTCGTGCAATGAAGTACGTCCTTCAATACGATCGCTCAATGGTTCAATAATATCTTCGTTATCTTTTAAAGCACTTGTAGCAATACCACGCAGTGTACCGCAATCCTCATCGTTGATTACAACGTCTTGTGCAACGTCAACCAAACGACGGGTTAAGTAACCGGCATCCGCTGTTTTCAGGGCCGTATCGGCAAGACCTTTACGGGCACCGTGCGTAGAGATAAAGTAATCCAATACACTCAAGCCATCTTTAAAGTTGCTCAATACAGGGTTTTCGATGATCTCGCTTCCTGTAGAACCACTCTTACGAGGTTTCGCCATCAGACCACGGATACCAGCCAGCTGTTTTACCTGCTGCTTACTACCACGGGCACCTGAATCAAGCATCATGTACACGGAGTTGAACCCTTGCTTATCAGAAGCCATTTCACGAATCAACGTTTCTGTTACACGTGTATCCACACGGCTCCAGATATCGATGATCTGGTTGTAACGCTCGTTGTTTGTGATAAGACCCATGTTATAGCTATCCCAAACTTCGTTTACTTCACCTTGTGCATTTTCAACTAATTGTTCTTTTACTTCAGGAATGATGAGATCGTTGATGTTGAACGACAAACCACCCTGGAAGGCTGTACGGAAACCAAGTGTCTTGATATCATCAAGGAACTTAGCGGTTTTTGGAACGTTGGTGATTTCGATAATATCGCCAATGATTTCACGAAGATTTTTCTTCGTTAATAAAGCGTTTACGAAACCTACTTCTTTCGGTACAAATTGGTTAAAGATGACACGACCTACTGTTGTTTCAATCAGTTTATTCACCAACTTACCGCTTTCGGTACGTACGTTGGCTTTTACTCTGATCCATGCATGAAGATCAACCTGCTTTTCGTTGTAAGCAATGATTACTTCTTCTGCAGAATAGAATGCTTTACCCTGACCTTTTACAATTTCAGTATCAGTTGTTTTCTTTCCTTTTGAAATGTAATACAAACCGAGTACCATGTCCTGAGAAGGCAGCGTAATTGGTTGTCCGTTCTGCGGGTTAAGGATGTTGTGCGATGCAAGCATCAATAACTGAGCTTCCAATACAGCAGCATTACTTAACGGAACGTGTACCGCCATCTGGTCACCATCGAAATCGGCGTTGAACGCAGAACACACGAGCGGGTGCAATTGAATGGCTTTACCTTCAATCAATTTAGGTTGGAAGGCCTGGATCGACAAACGGTGAAGCGTGGGGGCACGGTTCAACATAATCGGGTGACCTTTCAATATATTTTCAAGAATATCCCAAACAACAGCTTCCTTCTTATCCACGAGTTTACGTGCAGATTTCACTGTTTTTACGATACCCCTTTCAATCAGTTTACGGATGATGAATGGTTTAAACAATTCAGCAGCCATATCTTTTGGTAAACCACATTCGTGCAATTTCATTTCAGGACCTACCACGATAACCGAACGACCAGAGTAGTCAACACGCTTACCAAGCAAGTTCTGACGGAAACGACCTTGTTTACCTTTCAATACATCACTCAACGATTTCAATGCACGACCGCCTTCGGCTTTCACTGCATTTGATTTTCTTGAGTTATCGAATAATGAATCGATCGCTTCCTGTAACATACGTTTTTCGTTACGAAGGATTACTTCAGGAGCTTTAATCTCCAGCAAACGCTTCAAACGGTTGTTACGGATAATTACACGACGATAAAGATCATTCAGATCAGATGATGCGAAACGACCACCATCCAAAGGAACAAGCGGACGTAGTTCCGGTGGAATAACAGGGATGTATTGCATCACCATCCATTCAGGACGGTTGGTGATACGTTGGTTTGCATCACGGAACGCTTCAACAACGCTCAAACGCTTTAACGCATCTGCTTTACGTTGTTGAGAAGTTTCAGTTGCAGCAGCATTACGTAAGTCGTAGCTTAATTGATCGAGGTCGATACGCTGTAACAGATCATGCACTGCTTCAGCACCCATTTTTGCAATGAATTTCTGCGGATCTTCATCGGGCAGGTACTGGTTATCTTTTGGCAATGTATCTAACAGATCGAGGTATTCCTCTTCTGTTAACAGATCGCCTGTGTTGAGATTTTCTTTCACACCTGCCTGAATTACTACATAACGCTCGTAGTAAACGATGGTCTCTAATTTCTTAGAGCTTACACCTAACAGGTAACCGATTTTGTTTGGTAACGATTTAAAGTACCAGATGTGAACGACAGGCACCACCAGTTTAATGTGGCCCATACGCTCACGACGTACTTTCTTTTCTGTTACTTCAACGCCACAACGGTCGCAAACGATCCCCTTATAACGGATACGTTTATACTTACCGCAGGCACATTCGAAATCTTTTACTGGTCCAAAAATCCGCTCGCAAAACAAACCATCACGCTCAGGTTTGTAAGTACGATAGTTAATTGTTTCCGGCTTTAATACTTCACCGAAGCTGCGCTCCAGGATTGTATCGGGAGATGCCAGACCAATGGTGATTTTTGAAAACGTTGGCCTCTGACGGTTGTCTTTTCTGAATGCCATATTTTAATTTTCGATTTTAGATTTACGAAGTACGGTTTGCTACATCCCGGCTATTGTACTTCAATTGTTCACCGGTTAAACAGGAAACCGGTAACCATTTTACTGGCAACCGGTAACAGAATTATTCTTCAAACTTAAGGTCTAAGCCCAAGCCTCTTAATTCATGAACCAATACATTGAATGATTCCGGAACACCTGGTCTTGGAACGTTATCGCCTTTTACGATGGCCTCATAAGTTTTTGCACGACCCATGATGTCATCTGACTTGATAGTTAATAATTCCTGCAGGATGTTGGATGCACCGTATGCTTCCAATGCCCACACCTCCATTTCACCGAAACGCTGACCACCGAACTGTGCTTTACCACCCAACGGCTGTTGTGTAATTAAGCTGTATGGTCCAATCGAACGGGCGTGCATCTTATCATCAACCATGTGGTGCAGTTTAATCATGTAAATGATACCCACTGTAGCCTTCTGGTGGAAGCGTTCACCTGTTTCACCATCGTAGAGGTAAGTGTGACCAAACTTCGGTAATCCTGCTTCTTCAATGTGTGATGCAATTTCTTCAACTGTAGCACCATCAAAGATTGGAGTAGCGAACTTCACGCCTAATTTTTCACCTGCCCAACCAAGCACAGTTTCATAGATCTGTCCAAGGTTCATACGGCTAGGTACACCAAGCGGGTTCAGTACAATATCAACCGGAGTGCCATCTTCAAGAAACGGCATATCTTCCTGGCGAACGATCTTGGCAACGATACCTTTGTTACCGTGACGACCCGCCATCTTATCACCCACTTTCAGTTTACGCTTAACAGCTAAGTAAACTTTAGCAAGTTTCAATACACCGGCTGGTAATTCATCACCAATTGAAATATTGAATTTCTCACGCTTGTAACGGCCGAGTTCTTCGTTATACTTGATGTTGTAGTTATGTAACAACTGGTTGATCCATTCGTCGGTTACAGGATCACCTGTCCAACCTAAAGGATTCACGTTTGCATAATCAATACCGGCAAGGTTCTTTTGGTTGAACTTAGCGCCTTTGCCAATTAATGATTCGCCGAAGTTGTTGTTAACACCTGCAGATGTTTTTGTTTGCAGTAACGATAACAATTTGCTCAGCAATACATCCAGTAAATCTGCCGTATTCTTTTCGTGAATCTTCTCAACTTTTTCTAACAATGCTTTTTCACGAATCTTACCATTCTTATCTTTCTTAGCACGTTGGAAAAGTTTTTTATCAATCACTACACCTTCAGTTCCGCTTGGAGCTTTCAATGAAGCATCTTTCGCATCACCGGCTTTATCACCAAAGATGGCACGTAACAACTTCTCTTCTGGAGTTGGATCGCTCTCACCTTTCGGAGTGATTTTACCAATGAGGATATCGCCTTCTTTAATTGCTGCACCAATACGGATGATACCGTTCTGGTCCAGGTCTTTTGTTGCTTCCTCACTTACGTTTGGAATATCCGGTGTTAATTCTTCTTCACCCAATTTGGTATCACGCACTTCCAGTTCGTATTCTTCAACGTGTACAGAAGTAAAGAGATCTTCTTTTACTACCTTCTCGTTAATTACAATCGCATCCTCGAAGTTGTAACCTTTCCAAGGCATGAATGCCACTTTCAGGTTACGGCCCAATGCCAATTCACCATCTTTCACTGCATAACCTTCTGTAAGGAAGTCGCCTTCTTTTACAGCCTGGCCTTTCTTCACGCAAGGCTTCAGGTTAATACATGTGCTTTGGTTTGTTTTAATAAACTTAGTGAGCTTGTAGATTTTCAAATCATCTTCAAAGCTTACCAGGCGTTGCTCTTCGCTTCTTTCGTAACGAACATGAATTTCAATTGCATCCACATACTCAACCACACCTTTGCCTTCAGCATTTAACTGAATACGGCTGTCACGTGCTGCCATTGCTTCCAGGCCGGTACCAACAATAGGCGCCTGCGGACGTACAAGCGGAACTGCCTGACGTTGCATGTTCGATCCCATCAATGCACGGTTGGCATCATCATGCTCAAGGAACGGAATCAACGACGCACTTAAACCAACGATCTGGTTTGGTGCCACGTCCATGTATTCCACCTCTGCTCTGTCGAGGATCGGGAAGTCGCCACTTTCACGTGAACGAACTTTCTCTTCAATGATATTTCCTTTATCGTCGATATCGATATTAACCTGCGCAATTTTCGCTGTATCTTCTTCTTCTGCACTCAGGTAAGTAAGATTTTTTACATCTGCTTTACCGTTTTCTACTTTACGATAAGGCGTTTCAATAAAGCCCATGTCGTTTACAGTAGCATGTACGCAAAGTGTAGAAATCAAACCGATGTTTGGACCTTCCGGTGTTTCGATGGTACACAAACGACCGTAGTGGCTGTAGTGTACGTCACGCACTTCGAAACCAGCTCTTTCACGACTCAAACCACCGGGTCCGAGTGCGGAGATACGACGCTTGTGCGTGATCTCACTCAACGGGTTTGTTTGATCGAGGAACTGAGATAACTGAGATGTACCGAAGAACGAGTTGATTACAGAAGAAAGCGTTCTTGCATTAATCAAATCAACCGGAGTAAACACCTCGTTGTCACGCACGTTCATACGTTCACGGATGGTACGAGCCATACGGGCCAGACCTACACCGAACTGAGCATACAACTGCTCGCCTACTGTACGTACACGACGGTTGCTGAGGTGATCAATATCGTCGATTTCAGCTTTGGCGTTGGTTAACTTCACCAGGTATTTGATGATGGCAATGATGTCATCCTTCGTCAATACCTTCTTCTCAATCGGGAAGTTCAGATTCAGTTTACGGTTGATCTTGTAACGACCAACTTCACCGAGATCGTAACGCTTATCGCTAAAGAATAATTTATCGATAATACCACGGGCAGTTTCATTATCAGGAGCATCAGCACCACGCAATTGGCGATAGATGTGTTGCACCGCTTCCAACTCACTGTTCGAAGTATCTTTATTTAATGTGTTGTAAATAATCGCAAAATCGCCGCTCACTTCTTCTTTCTGAACGAATACGCTCTTCACATCCATTTCGCTGATCATTTCAATTGCTTCAGCATCCAGAATTGAATCACGCTCCAGTACCACTTCGTTACGCTCAATGCTTACAACCTCACCTGTATCTTCATCAACGAAGTCTTCTACCCAGCTGCGGAGTACACGTGCAGCTAAACGCTTGCCTTCGTATTTCTCCAACGATTTCTTATCTGCTTTTACTTCATCGGCCATGCCAAACAGTTCAAGAATATCTTTATCTGTTTCAAAGCCAATAGAACGTAATAGTGTTGTTACAGGGAATTTTTTCTTACGGTCGATGTAGGCATACATTACATTGTTAATGTCTGTAGCAAACTCCATCCACGCACCTTTAAACGGAATTACCCTTGCAGAGTAAATCTTGGTTCCGTTGGGGTGAATAGATTGACCGAAGAATACACCAGGTGAACGGTGTAACTGAGATACTACTACACGCTCAGCACCGTTGATTACGAATGTACCACGGGGAGTCATGTAAGGAATGTTTCCTAAAAACACATCCTGAACGATGGTTTGGAAATCTACGTGTTCCTCATCATTACAGCTCAAACGGAGTTTGGCTTTGAGGGGAACCGCATATGTTAATCCACGCTCCATACATTCCTCAATGGAATAACGGGGCGGATCAATGAAGTAATCAAGGAACTCCAGAACGAAAATGTTACGTGTATCAGTAATAGGAAAGTTTTCCTTGAATACACGGAACAATCCTTCAATGTTACGCTTGTCGGGAGTTGTTTCCAACTGGAAATACTCTTTAAAAGATTGAATCTGGATGCCAAGCAGGTCGGGGATTTCTGCAAGGTGCTTTACTTTTCCGAAATTAATTCTCTTGTTTGCTGCAACTCTTGATGAAGACATATGTTCTTACCGGTTTTTAAGTTTGTGCACACGAATAGCTCACCGTCTTTATGCAAAGACAAGTAAATTGATTTTCAGTTATTTATGACTGTAATTGGGCGCCAACTTGCTATTCAGCCTAAATTTAGGGAGGCAAAGTTAAGGATAATGTGTGTTGGAACAAAATTTGATTGGGCGCAATTGTCCCCATTTTGTCAGAGTTGGGAAAAGATGGCAGTTTAGTCGAACCTCTTACTCCTCGCTTTTACCTGATAAGTACAAAGCTTCCTTTCCTGGCCACATTCCGGCCAGTAAGCAAATCACGATAAGTTAACGTCCAAACATAATTCCCTGCGGGTTGCGCAGTCCCGTTACTGGTTCCATCCCAGGGTTTGGTCCAGTCGTTTGTTTCAAATAGCAGTCCACCCCATCGATTATAAATTCTGAAAAGAAAATTTTCAGCAGCCAGTGCATTTAAAGGGCCAAAGAAATCATTAAGGCCATCCCCGTTGGGTGTAAATGCAGTGGGCACATCAATGCGGCAGGTACGCAGCTGAATCACCTCTTTTGTAATTGCAGAACTGCACCCCAGATCGTTAGTTATGGTATATGTAATTGCATATTTTACTTCGTTTGTATTTGGCGGATATAAATGCGGAGCCGGAATTGAATCGGTACTTGTTGCGCCATCACCAAACTTCCACAGAAACTGGAGTGGCCGCTCGGTTACAGGTACCGGTTGTACAAACAACAAGCTATCAGGACAAAGAAATGGATGTACATTAAAATCTGCTTTTAAGAAATTGTTGAGGTAAATATCCTGTGCACTTGTATCGCTGCAGAAACCGTTGCTTACGATGAGGCTCGTTTTCTTTGTACCAAAGCTTGTATAGATCACATCTTCTGATTGATTGGAACTGGTACCATTGCTGCCGAAATTCCATAGCCATTTGTTTACAGCATTACCACCCGGGTGTGTATATAAAACTGTATCTGCTGTACAACCGTAGTTGATATGGTATGTAAACGCTGCGTTTACAGTATCAGAAACTGAAAAGCTTAGCTGTGCCGGTGGTGTTGATTGGCTGCATTCATCTACAATTGTATTTCCATCTAAACCCGGCCGTATGGATATTGTAAATGAGCCAGCCTGCTTTAACGGTTGCGCAAAGCTCACGATGATATCACCTGTTAAACCATCTGCATTGCAATTACCTCTGGCTCCTGTTATTGTTACAGGGTAAGTGCCAGTGATGGTAAAGTCAGATCCAGCAGCATCAATAGAGCTGCAGCGAATCAGTTTTTTAAATACAAAACGTACGCTGTTGGGCGCACAGGTAACCGGTGCAATGCTGTCAAAAGGCGTTGGCTGTAATGCAAGTACTGTAAAGTTTACTGTATTCGTTGAAGGAATAGCACGGTCGCATAAATCAAGTATCGTATTTCCATCATTCCCGTTTTTTAATTGTAACGAGTAATTACCAGGCGGCAAAGGTTGCGACAATGTAATTACAACAGAGTCGGTTTCGAAACTGCTGTTACAACCTATCGGGCGCATATTCGTAGCCGTTATGTTACCGGGAAAAGGCATCACATCACTCCCATCTGTACTAATAGAAGCGCATTTCATCTTTTTATTCAGCTTCAGGCGTAACTCATTGCCGCCACAATTTGGCCGCACCTCTTTCATTAACGGATTGGTAGGATCGGTAATAACAGCCGAGCCGCCGCCAAAAGAAAGCTTGTACCCTTTTTGTGAGTTGGAGAAATTACTGATCATAAGCAGATAGGTTCTGCCTGCAACAATGTTCGGCAAACGACTGTATTTGGGCGGATTATTTCCTCCGAACGATCCACATTCGATCAACGAACTTGCGTTCGAAGCAGTACCTGTTTGTCCTGTTAAACCCGACCAGTTCGCCGAAATAACTCTGCCGGTATTTGTGTACACACTGCCGGGATCTATTCCTGTAACATCCCATATCTGCCAATCATAATCATCGCTTGCACTAATCGGATCAATTAAAAATCCAAGACTGCCCGATGTAAAACAGGTAAACTTATACCAAAAAGGATTGACATCATAGTACCTGTTTTGATTTGTGTTACAACCGGGAACGATAACTTCTTTGTTTTGGCAGCTGGGCACGTTGGTTTGCGAAAACACACTTGTGCCGCAAACAGGAAACGCCGTTGCAGGAGTTTGCCCTAGCGTGGTACATTGGGCTGCAACATTATTCAGCTTCAGTAAACTGAAGAAAAAAATAATTGCCGGAAATAAAGTTGTTTTTAGTTGCATCATATTGGGCTGTACGCAAATGTACTACTGCAGCAGCAAGACAATTGTTAATGCAGAAACGTTGCCTAACAAAAAACCCCGACAATGGTCGGGGTTCAAATCTAATAGCAAGAATGCATTATGCGATTTCTACATCAGCACCTGCTTCTTTCAATTTATTTGCAATTTCTTCAGCTTCTGCTTTAGAAACACCTTCTTTAACAGGCTTAGGAGCACCGTCAACGAGGTCTTTTGCTTCTTTCAGACCGAGACCAGTTAAGTCTTTCACGATCTTAACAACGTTCAACTTAGAAGCACCACCGCTCTTAAGAATTACGTTGAATGAAGTTTTTTCTTCAACTGCAGCAGCACCATCGCCAGCAGCAGCAACTACAACTGCAGCAGCAGCTGGTTCAATACCGTAATCTGCTTTCAGAACGTCTGCTAATTCCTGAACTTCTTTAACTGTTAAGCTTACTAATGATTCAGCTAATGCTTTAATATCTGCCATTTTTTTACTTTTTAACCGCCTTCATTCTCTTCAGGAGTCCGGCGGATGGTTATAAATAGTACCTCATTTGAACCTCAGAGGCATCGGTTTTTATGTTAGTTACGAAGCTGAATGCAGGCATTACATGTTTCCAGCTTCGTAGTTTGTGCTTATTCAGCAGGAGCAGCTTCAGCAGTTGCTTCGCCTTTTGTTTCAGCGTTATGCAGCAAGGCAGCAATAACACGTTTTGCAGGAGACTGGAGCAAACCAATAACTTCGCCGATAAGCTCGTTCTTTGTTTTGATCTGCGTTAACGCTTTCAGCTGGTTATCGCCAGAGTAGATATCTCCGTTGATGAAGGCAGCTTTCAAAACCGGCTTCTCACCGTTGCTTTCTTTACGGAAAGAGCTGATGATTAAAGCTGGTTCTTTTGGATTTTCAGAGAACAATAAAGCTGTTACATTATTGAGTGCATCAAATACACCAGTGTAACGCTCAGCATCCAATGATTCCAATGCCTTTTTAATGAGTGTGTTCTTTGCCACTTTCATTTCAACATTCTTGTTGAAACAAGCACGACGCAGTTTTGTTACTTGCTCTACAGTTAATGATTCTGTATCAGTAATGTAGAAGTTATTGTATTGACTGAACTTGCCTTTCAGCACTTCAATCACTTCATTTTTTTGATCTTTTGTCATGATTTTAGTTTTAATAACCCTGAAAGGATTAGTTCATGAATGATTTTGTGTCAACGTTAATAGCAGGGCTCATAGTGCTTGCCATGTAAACGCTTTTCAGGTAAGTACCTTTTGCAGTAGAAGGTTTTGCCTTTACAATTGCATTGAGGAACTCTTGCGTGTTCTCAGCAATTTTTTCAGGAGCAAAACTAACACGGCCAATAGAAGCGTGTACAATACCAGCTTTATCAACCTTAAATGCAATTTTACCACCCTTTACTTCATTAACAGCTGCAGCAACATCATTTGTTACAGTACCTGTTTTAGGGTTTGGCATCAGGTTACGTGGGCCTAACACTTTACCGAGTTTACCAATCTTAGGCATTACAGCAGGCGTAGCGATGATTACATCGATATCAGTCCAGCCACCTTCGATTTTTGTAATGAACTCATCCAATCCAACATGATCAGCACCTGCTGCTTTCGCATCAGCTTCTTTATCAGGTGTACAGAGAACGAGTACTTTTTTAGTTTTACCTGTACCGTGTGGTAATGTTACAGTACCACGGATAGCCTGGTCTGCTTTTTTAGGATCAACACCTAAACGAACGTGAACGTCAACAGAACTATCAAATTTTGTACAGTTGATTTCTTTTACGAGTGTAGAAGCATCTTTCAGGGAATAAACTTTGTTGTTATCCACCTTTGCTTCTGCTACTTTTCTTTTCTTAGTCAAAGACATGTTTCAAAAATTAGAGGTGAATAAATTAGTTTTCCCAAGGAGCTTTACCATCAACAGTTAAACCCATGCTGCGTGCAGTACCGGCAACCATGCTCATAGCACTTTCCAGTGTAAAGCAGTTGAGGTCGGGCATTTTGTCTTTAGCAATTGCTTCAACTTGTTCCCAGGTTACTTTACCAACCTTGGCACGGTTTGGTTCTTTTGAACCTTTTTGCAATTTTGCTGCTTCCAATAATTGAATGGATGCTGGTGCAGTTTTAATAACGAAGTCGAACGACTTGTCGGAGTAAACAGTGATCAAAACAGGTAACACTTTTCCCATTTTGTCTTGAGTTCTTGCATTGAACTGCTTGCAGAACTCCATGATGTTAAGACCCTTCGAACCAAGGGCCGGACCTACAGGAGGCGCAGGGTTTGCCTGTCCACCTTTTACCTGCAGCTTCACAAATCCTGTGATTTCTTTTGCCATTGTAAAAGTTTTTTTGGTGATAGCGTCCCGAAAACGATCGGGACTCCCAAACAAATAAATTCTGAATCCGCCTTTGCTGATGCGCCGGAGGATGACAAAGAACTTTTTGGGATCGCAAAGGTAAGGCGCTTTTCCTTACCTGCAAAGGTTTTGCGCAAGTATTTTAGCTCCAAAAGCAGTAAAGGGAAGCACTTTTAAAACAACAAAGCTGCACATGTAAAATGAATAACTTTTAAAAAAAGATGATGTTTTTTTTATTGACTGCTGAAATTGCTTTAATTTTTCAATTCAATTCACAATTACTCCCAAAAACAACTCTAAAAACGTAACACACATGGCAAAAGCAAAGAAGAAAGCTGCAAAAAAAGCCATTAAAAAAGCAGTTAAGAAGGTGGCCAAAAAGAAAACAGCAAAAAAAGTGGCTCCTAAGAAAGCTGCTAAAAAAGCAAAAAAAGCTGCTCCGAAAAAGAAAGTAGCGAAGAAAGCTGCTCCTAAAAAAGCAGCAAAAAAAGCAATTAAGAAAGTTGTAAAAAAAGCAGCGAAGAAAAAAAATGCAAAGAAAGCTGCTCCTAAAAAGGCAGTAAAAAAAGCAGCCCCCAAAAAAGCAGCTCCTAAGAAAAAGGTAGCAGCTAAAAAGCCCGTTGTAAAAAAGGCGGCACCAAAGAAAAAAGCAGCTAAAGCAAAAGTAAAAGCAGCACCTGCCGCGGTTGCAGCTCCTGCACCTGCTACGGAGCCTGTACAAACCGAACTTCCTTTAGTTGAAACTACTGCTCCCGCTGCAGAAGAAACTGGAACATCAGAATCTCAGGCATCTTAAATAAGGATGCTGTAGCATAAAAAAAACCACTCGATTGAGTGGTTTTTTTATTTAGAATACGATTTGTGTACTTCTTACGATAACTTTTCAACCTGCATGTAATTCAATTCCACCGGTGTAGCACGGCCAAACACTTTTACCGCTACTTTCAGTTTCTTCTTCTCATCGTTCACTTCCTCAATTACACCATTAAAGTCGTTAAATGGTCCGTCGATGATTTTGATGGTTTCGCCAACAATAAATGGCTCGCTCATTGTCATACCAGTTGCATCGGCCATTTCATCAACTTTACCCAACATTTTGTTTACTTCTGCTTTGCGTAAAGCAATCGGGTTTTCTTTACCCAGGAAATGAATAACGTTACTGGTATTGCTGATTGTTTCACGAATATCATCACCCATCTTTCCGTGCTCTACTTCAATCATTACATAACCGGGATAGAAGTTACGTTCACGTACTACTTTTTTTCCGTTAGCCACTTTGTATACTTTTTCAACAGGCAAGAACACCTGTTTTACAATATGGCTCCATCCGTTACGTGAAATCTCTTTATCCAGGTATTCTTTCACCTTCTTCTCTTTGCCGCTCACGACACGAAGCACATACCATTTGCTGGTTTCCACGTTGGCAGTTTCAGACATATGTTATTTTTTGAAGAATGAATAGAAGAATTGAAGCGAACTGGCAATACCTAAATCCATTACCCAAACAATTGCGGTAATGATCAAAGTAGCAATTAACACAATCATGGTAGATTGCTGTAACTGCTGCCAGGTAGGCCAGGTTACTTTTTCGAGGAGCTCTCTGTAAGAGTCTCTGAAATAAGCGGATACTTTGTTCATTTTTTCGTCCTGATTTAATGTCAGATTAATCAGCACGGGCACTAGGATTCGAACCCAGATCAAAGGTTTTGGAGACCCGTATGCTACCGTTGCACCATGCCCGTAGAAAGCTAAAAGCTATTCCTTAACGGAACAGCTTTTAGTTTTATATGTTGCAAATGTAAGTCATTTGCATAAGCTAAAAGCCTTGGCTTCGCTTATTTTAAGATTTCAGTTACCTGACCTGCACCTACTGTACGGCCACCTTCACGAATCGCAAACTTCAAACCTTTCTCCATCGCAATTGGCTGGATCAGTTTTACAGTAAGGTTTGTGTTATCGCCAGGCATAACCATTTCAGTACCAGCTGGTAATTCTACCTCACCAGTTACGTCTGTTGTACGGAAGTAGAACTGAGGACGATATTTTTGGAAGAATGGAGTATGACGTCCGCCTTCTTCTTTGCTCAGTACGTAAACTTCACCTTTGAACTCAGTGTGAGGAGTGATTGATTTTGGAGCGCAGATAACCATACCACGACGGATATCTTTCTTCTCAATACCACGGAGGAGTAAACCTGCGTTATCACCTGCCTGACCTTGATCCAACAGTTTCTTAAACATTTCAACTCCGGTAACGGTAGAGCTCATTGGAGCTTCCATTAAACCTACAATTTCAACTGCTTCACCTACCTTAATGATACCACGCTCAATACGACCTGTAGCTACAGTACCACGACCAGTAATTGAGAATACGTCCTCAACACTCATCAGGAATGGCATATCTACCGGACGTGGAGGCAAAGGAATGTAAGTATCTACAGCTTCCATCAACTCTTCCACTTTTGCTACCCACTTTGCATCACCAGCTAAAGCGCCAGTTGCAGAACCTTGGATAATTGGAGTATTGTCACCGTCGAAGCCATAAGAGCTTAACAAGTCACGAATTTCCATTTCTACCAGTTCCAACAACTCAGCATCTTCAACTAAGTCAACTTTATTCATAAACACAACAATCTTAGGTACACCTACCTGGCGTGCCAAAAGGATGTGTTCTTTTGTTTGAGGCATAGGACCATCAGTTGCAGCTACTACGAGGATAGCACCATCCATCTGAGCAGCACCAGTGATCATGTTTTTTACGTAGTCAGCGTGACCAGGACAATCTACGTGTGCGTAGTGACGGTTTGCTGTTTGATATTCTACGTGTGCAGTATTGATAGTGATACCACGCTCTTTTTCTTCAGGCGCACCATCAATTTCATCATATTTCTTTGCCTGAGCCAGACCTTTCTTAGAAAGGATGTCTGTGATAGCTGCAGTCAAAGTGGTTTTACCATGATCAACGTGACCAATGGTACCAACGTTTACGTGGGGTTTTTCCCGCTTAAAGGTCTCTTTAGACATCTTATTTTGTTTTAAAATTTGTGTTTACAAAAACTGTTAAACTCTTTTATGTTATCGGCAACAGCTTACATTTAAGCATTGTTGCGTCGCACACTTCATCGTTTTACTTTCACTCAACTGTTTAAGGCCGGGCATCAAACAAACTGAGCCGTTAGTGAGAATCGAACTCACGACCTCTTCCCTACCAAGGAAGTGCTCTACCACTGAGCTACAACGGCTGGTAGAGTTGTTAGTGAAATATTCTCACATCTAACTTCAAAAGAACTTACTGGAGCGGGAGACGAGGCTCGAACTCGCCACCTATAGCTTGGAAGGCTATCGCTCTACCAAATGAGCTACTCCCGCAAAGTAACTAGTTTATACAACCGGTACTTGATTCAGAACTGTGGGCAGGAGAGGATTCGAACCTCTGAAGTCGAAAGACAGCGGATTTACAGTCCGCCCCATTTGGCCGCTCTGGAACCTGCCCTAAAAATCAAGAGCCACTTGTCGGACTCGAACCAACGACCTGCTGATTACAAATCAGCTGCTCTACCAACTGAGCTAAAGTGGCATTTATACTTTACTTTTTACTAAAAAACCGAAATGATTGATATGCCGGACGGCCGGGCAGGATAAAATCTCAATCACTTCTTACTAGTTAAAAGTCAATACTGTAAAGAACTTTTTGCTGCTTTGAAGCATGCACCCCGTTTTTTGGGAAGGCAAAGGTAATGGAAAACACGAAATCGAAAAATTTTTACAAAAAAAATATCAGGTTTTTTCCAAGAAAGTTCAAGACATAAAAAAACCCTCCGGTTTGCGGAGGGTTTTTGAAGTAATTTTTTAGAGATCGTATTGCTTCTCTTTTCTTCTTTTTAGTTGGGTTATGAGCGAATCCAATGCTTCATCAAAAGACTGCTCGAATGATTTGGATGTTTGCTTAACGAATAAATGTTGCTTGGGTACGTGTACTTTAATCTCGGCTACTTTGTCTTTAATGTTGTGAACAACATTGTCGAGTTTTAAAAACACATCAACCTTCGTGATCCGGTCGTGAAAATTGTAAAGTTTCTGCACTCTCTGTTTAACGTACTCAATCAGTTTTGCATCTGCGTCAAAACGTACGGTTTGGATCTTAACGGTCATAGCGTTCCAAATTTTAGCTAGTGAATAATAATGTGAAAGAACTGGTTTTTCTGGTTTTGGGTACAGCGTTTTCCAGTGATAACAAGTTACGGCAGCAAGGGCATTTATCAAAATTTTTTTCAGGAGTTAACATATTATTTCGCCGGTTGAAACTAGCGGACTGATATCTGCTACAAAAAATTATTATCAGGCATTTCCAGTAGATTTGAGCAATTATCAATGGGTGAATATGCTAAAAAAACTAGCTTACATCGTTTTTACAATTCTTATCCTTCTAACTATACTCAATATATTTTCCGGGTTGGTTTTATGGCGTATGCATAAAAATTACCAACCCAAAAAGGGGCATATAGACGCTCCTTATGTTTATTTTCAACAAGAACCGGAAGGGCCTTACAAAAATGGCTTTCAAATAGATAGTAATATTTCACTTACGAAAGATTCTAACGAGTACCGGGTATTACTTTTAGGTGGTAGCGTAGCGAATGCAATAGGAAACATGTCCATACAAAACGGGCAAATACTGTTAGGGCAACAGACAAACAACTATGTCCAAAGTGCGCTGCAACAGGCGTTCCCTGCAAAAAAGATTACAGTATTAAATGGCAGCATTGCTGCTTTTGTAACAGAGCAGGAGTTTATTGCGTTTCAGAAATTCCTACAATTCTATAATCCAGATTTGGTGATTGGTCTTCATGGATACAATGACATGGAAAGTTTCCGGGTTACGCATAAAGATCAAAATGACCAATTTGCGCCCTTGCCTATGTATTATGTTAGTGGTACCGTTTCTCCACCATTTAAAATGGTGGAGAACTTCAAGAAAAACTATTCGTTTGGGAATATATTTAAGGGCTACTACTCGCACCTTGAAAACGCCGGCTTTTTTGCATTACGAAAAGTTGGATTAATTAATTACACCTTCGAAAACACGGATGACATTAACGATGAAAGGCTGAAAGTTTATGCAAAAAAACATTTCTATGTATGTAAAGACTTGTATGATTTTTGCAAAATCAAAAGCATACGTTACTTGAATTTTTTGCAACCGGTGCTATTTTACAAGCCGAAAGACTCTACGTATCATGGACAGAACAAAAATTCTGTATACCCATATCTAAGTAAACTTTATTATTACATGGAAGAAGAGTTGGATGTGCTCCCTAATCATAAAAGCCTGACACACATCCCTGCATCTGCGCTTAACTATGTAGATGATTGCCACCCAAATGAAGCAGGTTATAAAACTCTAACCGATTCACTACTACCCTATATCCGAAAAGAAATGAATGATGATCTAAGTAATGTTAAGAATAATTAAGCTTTCGGATGCGCTTTTTTATGTATATCCTTTAATTTCTCAATCGTATTATGCGTATAAATCTGTGTGGCGGCGAGGCTGCTGTGGCCAAGCAATTCTTTTACTGCATTAAGCTCTGCGCCATTATTCATTAAATGAGTTGCAAAAGTATGGCGTAACACATGCGGGCTTTTCTTATCAATAGTTGTAATTAACGAAAGGTATCTTTTAACAATCAATTGCACATACTTTGGATACAGTTTCTTGCCCTTTTCATTTACAAGAAGAACTTCCGGATCAACTATTTCGCCCAGCTGCTCTTTTTTTTGCTGAATATATTGCTGCAGCAGTTGCTTCATTTCAATAGAAACCGGCACTATCCTTTCTTTGTTTCCTTTCCCCAGAATTTTAAGATGCCCCTTTGCTAAATCAACCTGATGGTGCTTTAGAGTTATCAATTCGCTTAATCGCATGCCTGATGCATACAGAAGTTGAAGGATCAGCCGTTCCAACATACCGGCCCATGTTTCCGGAAATTCTACATGAGTAAATAATACGGCGGTATCTTTTTGTTCAACAAAAGCAGGGAGACGTTTACTTATCTTGGGTGTAACGATCGTCGTCATAGGAGAAACAGTAATTGCTTCTCTACGCAAATGGTACTTAAAATATGAGCGTAACGACGAAATACGGCGATTGAGTGTTTTAGAAGAAATGCCCTCCTCTTTTTGCTTTGCCAGCCAGCTTCTGATAAAGGTGGGCTTTATTTCGCACAAAGGCAGAACCCCAAAAGTTGCGGATAAATACTCGTAAAAAAAGTGCAGATCATCCTGGTACGAACGAATGGTATTCAGCGAATACCTTTTTTCGAACTTGAGGTAGTCTAAAAATGATTGAATGTGCGGATCTGCGATGAATGCCATATATACGAATAGCCGTAAAGTTATAAAACCCTACGGCTATTTGCTATAATTTGATAAGAAGTGAATCTTATAATTCGATCTTACCGCTGGCGATCTGTTGCTTGTAGATTGCCTTTAACACCTGACCTCTGCGCTGTACAGAAGGTTTTGTGTATGATTGACGCTCACGCAACTGAAGCAATACCTTACTCTTTTCGAATTTTTTCTTGTACTTCTTCAGAGCCTTGTCAATGTTTTCGCAATCTTTTGAATCGATAATCAGCATAATTAATATACCTCCTTTAAGGAATTTTGAGGCGCAAAGATAAGGGAATCCGGAATTAAATAAACAGGCTTGAGGAATTAATTTTTCTGCATTTACTGTTTTTTTTGTGGCCCCTGCTTCAACAACCGGTTTATTCCATCTTAAACTTTAAAAATCCGTTGATTATCACAGCGAAAAGCTGCTATTTTGCACTATGTTCACAGGTATTATTGAAGCAGTTGGTACTGTTACCGAAGTAATTGAAGCTCGAAGTAACCGAAGTTTCTGGATAAAATCGGCCATATCGTCTGAGTTAAAGATTGATCAAAGCGTTGCACATGACGGTGTTTGTCTTACTGTTGATGAGCTGAAGGAAGATCAACACAGGGTTACAGCCGTAAAAGAAACGTTAAGCAAAACCAATCTTGTTTCCTGGGTTCCAGCCCGACTTATAAACCTTGAACGGAGCATGCTTATGAATGGGCGGCTCGACGGTCATCTTGTACAAGGACATGTTGATACTACAGGCACTTGTACAGCAATAAAGGAAGAAGCCGGCAGTTGGCTATTCACATTTTCCTTTCCTGAAGAGTTTGCCAATCTGTTGGTGGAAAAAGGGTCAGCTTCAGTAAACGGGACAAGTCTTACGGTTTTTAACGTACAGCGAAGCAGCTTCAGCGTTGCAATTATCCCTTATACCTACGAACATACCAATATTCATCAACTACAGCGAGGAGCGCCTGTTAATCTTGAGTTTGACATAATTGGAAAATATGTACTGCGCAATACAATGCTGCAGCAACGCTAAAATTTCCAGCTTGTTTCAGCAATCAATTTCGTTTGTTGTAAAAAACTGTTGATATTTAACTTCACCAAAACTCTTTTTCTGCAAATGCCTCATGTTTCGATTTTAATACCCGTAATGAACGAAGCAGAAAATATTCTGCCGCTTTATTATGAAATAAAGAAGTTTGTTCCGGAAGATTTCGAAATTATTTTCGTTAACGATGGCAGCACAGATGACACAATTTTTGAAATAAAACAATTATCTGCGAAAGATAGTCGTGTAAGATGCATTTCGTTTTCACGCAACTTTGGCCACCAAAACGCTTTAATGGCAGGCATTGATTATGCTGACGGGCAATACATTATTACCATGGATGGCGATCTGCAACATCCCCCCTCTTGTATTCCTGCCCTGCTTAAACCGTTAAACAATGGTTTCGATCTGGTACAAACAAAACGATTGAAAACCGAAGACTCCGGATTACTAAAAAAAATCTTCAGTAAATTATTTTATCGTTTTATCAATTTCATATCTGATATTCCAATAGAAGAAAATGTTTCTGATTTTCGTGCATTTAACAGAAAAGTGTTGATTACGATACGCAAATTCGAAGAGAGGGACCTGTTTTTACGGGGGCTCTTTAGCTGGATTGGTTTTAAAAAAACCATCGTTTCATTTGAAGCCCCTTCCCGGATGCATGGTTCCAGTAAGTATACGTTTGGAGCCATGATGAAACTCGCCTTGAAGGGAACAACTGCTTTCAGTTTTAAACCTTTAAGGATCTCTTTATTGATCGGAATAATTGTTTCGTTATTTTCTTTTATATTCTTTATCATCACCATTATCAGTTATTTCCAGGGCAAAACCGTTCCCGGCTGGGCATCGTTAATGACAGCAATTACATTTATGGGAGGTATTCAACTCTTGGTTATTGGCTTAATGGGAGAGTATATTGCAAGCCTTTTCAGAGAAAGTAAAAGACGACCTCTTTATGTCGTAGACGAAACGGTTAATTTACACGAGTAAAGGTTTTATTGCCCTGATATAATATTGTCCGCCTAAAGGAACTGAATAAAGATATTTTTCAAGTTTCAAAAACAGTTTAAAAAAGTTTTTCCTTGGAAAAAAAATTGTAAAATTTCTTGCTGCGATATGCAAGCCGGCTTCTGTTACAAGTTTTTTACTGTCCTTACTTTTTAGCAATGTTACTCCCTGATCAAATACGCAAGTACGGACCAAATATTTCGTAAAAGGGTTTAATGGATTGTGCTCAAAAAGGTATAAACGCCCACCCGTTTTAAGTACACGGGATATTTCGCTGAGCAATTGCTTCTGCTTATCAAAACTTACATGATGAAGAACCCCCGCTACAAAAACGATATCAAAACTATTATCCCCGAAGGGAATTTCACTGCCATCATAAAGCTCAAAAGAACTATTCTGCAAATTACGTTGGACTGCTACCTCAATACTCCTGTCAGAAACATCAATTGCATTTACTTCGATTGCCGGGAGATATTGTTGAAGAAAAAATTCGGTGGCACCATCACCGCAGCCCAAGTCCAAAAGTTTTAGAGGAGTATTCTTCTCAAACCGGGATAATTCTTTCACTTTATATTCTGCAAAATAATAGCTATCAGCTCCAGATATACCTTGTACATTTTCTGTATGAATCTGTCGATAGTCTTTTGCGAAATTGTTAAAATCCTGTTCCATTAATTCGGATACTATACAATTTGATTTGTACTTTTAATCAAACTTAACCAATCTTGTTTAAGATAGAGCGAAACCCATATCTATTTCTGTTTTTTTTCAGCCTTATTATTTTTGGGCCTATTTGGTTCTACATCTTCAGTATTAAAAACGATTTACTTACCGGCTACCTGCCGGTGCGTTTTTTTGCAGGAGAAAGTATACATTCCGGATACATACCCTGGTGGAATCCTTACGTAAATTTTGGCATCCCGCAACATGCAGATATGAGCGGCGGCTTTTGGAACCCTGTTACATGGCTTATAGCAGCAACAGTAGGTTACAATGTTTATAGTATTAATATCGAATGCTTAATTTATATACTTATCGGCGGCATCGGTATGTACAAAGCAGGGCAGTTATTTGGTTGGAAAAAAGAAGTAAGATTCATTGCCGGAATATGTTATATGTGTTGTGGTTACTTCATAGGAAATCTACAACATTTAAACTGGATATCCGGCGCCGGCGTGTTGCCGCTCTGTTACTATTTTTATGTGATGCTTTTAAAAAAATACTCTTATAAAAAACTTTTGCAGAGTATTCTTGCTTTTTCATTCCTCATTACTTCATCGCATCCGGGTATCATTATCGGCAGCGTCTATTTTTTTGTTTTTGTTACAATAAGCGTTTTACTTAAAGCTCAAGAAAATCAGTCACTTTCGGCATTGATTAATACCTCCCAAAAAACACTTTCGTTCCTCGGGCTTTTAGTACTTTGCAACATTGCACTAATTGTTAGCTATTCCGAAATTTTGCCTTTTATTACGAGAGACATAAAGCCTGTTCTAAATACAAACGGCACAAGTACAACAAGTTTACAAAGTCTTTTAAGTTTTCTATTACCTTTCGCAACGGTAAAAGGTGGAGCTTTTTTTAAGAGCGATATAGCTCTGCGGAATTGCTACATCGGTCTTATTCCTTTCATCTTTGTAATAACTGCGCTATTTCATAATATCAAACGGAAACAATTAAACTTTTTTCTATTTACTTTTCTCTTCTTTTTATTTCTTTCAACTGATAATTTTCTCCAACCAAAACTTTATAGTTGGCTTCCACTTCTTAATTATGTAAGGCTTCCGGCAGAATTCCGAATTTTTTCACTTTTTCCAATGTTGATCTATGGCTGCTCGGCATTAAATAACTACATCAACTTAAAACAACCTATTTCATTTTCTAACAAAACATCTACCGGCCTATTGATTGCAGTATCAATGCTGCTTTTATATAGTATTAGCCAAGTGGTTATTACTAAAAACAGCCTGCTTTATCAGATTCCGAAAATATTGAATAAGGAAAATTTACTTGATAAATTAAAAGCAGCAATAGACACACTTTCGTTCTACGACGTAATTATTATACAGGGAAGCATTTGCTGCATTTTACTTTTGTTAATTACTAAAGCGATCGGCCAAATAAATACAAAGATGCTTTTACTTTTAGCAATAATTGACGTTTCTCTCGCAACTATTATACAGCTGCCATTTACCGGTTATGGCAAACTTCCATCAAGAAAAATTCAGCAACTACTCAATAACTCTCCAAAAGGAATTCCCACTCCCGACTTGAATCCAATTTATCAAAACGAAAAAGGTGTCGCCGGTATTGATTCAATAATTGGGAGTTGGAGCTTTTATAACAAGCAGCCAGGCACAATGCAACAGGCATTTTACCCGATCATATTTAAAAATGAGTACTCCATTTTTAATCCGGACTCTATACAAAAAACTTCTTTGCAACCATTTATATATTTCAGGAACAAAGAGAAGAACATTTCAAACATGACCCCACAAATAAGTGTTCAGGATTTTTCGCCAAACTCGATTAAGCTGATTTTAACCAATGAAAAAGCAGGAGAACTGATCCTTTTATATAAATTTTATCCGCATTGGAAAGCATCCATTGATGAAAGAAAAGTTTCAATCGAGAAATATGATAATATTTTCATGGCGATCAAAGTAAATCAACCGGGCAAACACACGGTAATGATAGAATATAATCCGCTGGCAATAAGAACCCTGTTCTTACTACAAATTTTGTTATGGTTCGCTTTAAGCGTTATTGCAGTAATACGAACTCCTAAAAACACCTGACTTAATCTGTTTTCTTTTTGAACAAAGAAAAATAGGCTGTATACCTCATGATTGCCGTGTTAGCCTGTAAAACAGGGATAGTAACCAAAAAAAAGTAAACCACAACAAACTCAAACCTCGGATAAAAATCTGTTGCAAGTACTATTGTTGGCAAAATAACGCTACACATTACAAGCAGAAAATACAAGCGTTCAGAACCGTGAAGAACCTTTTTTGCAACATGGATTAGCGAATAATTAAAAAGCCATAGAAAAAGCAGAGATTCTTCAATCAGATCAAAACTTCCATCTCTTTTGAAATGAACTCCGATATAGTGAGCTACATTATTAAACAACAAAAGAAAATTGATACCGCTGGCCGGAAGACTGTTGTCTGTATAACTTAGAAATGGATAATTAAAAATGCTTATAAAAAAGCGGAATTCATGCGCATAATAAAGATTATGGTATACAGGCAGCAGTATTAAAGCCAAAAAAACAATTCCGTCTCTTACTTTATTTCGGCTGGAAACGAGCATTGCTATCGTAAGAAGCAGAACCGGCGGCATTAAATTCTGACGTAAAAAAACTACTAATGCCAAAAAAACTACAGCAAACGTCACATTTTTTTTAGCGACAAAAAAATAAGATGACAACACCAAAGCTAAAACAGTCAGCCATTCACTTAGTCCCATCAATACGTTCTTGGTAGCATAAGGAATTGTAAATAATGCAATAAGTGCAAGAAGGTTTTTAGTCTTCGTATCATTGCTACCTGCTACTGTCAATAATCGGTAGTAGATATAAATACTTGCAACCATTGCCGATAGGTTGAGGACACTCACAAACCTGTATAATTTTTGAAAGACAAGCAACTCCAAAGCAACAAAATATCTATACCCTGGCTGTGTAATAAACGATTTACTGTGTACATCAAACAGCAATTCATCCCCACCCCATAACGTATGGTTGACAATCATATTTTTCGCATAAATCATGTTTCTCGCAAGATCTTCCCCAGGATAGGGTGCTGTTTCTTGAAAAAAAAGCGGATAAAAAGGAATGAGTTGCAAAAAGAACAAGAGTATTGCTCTGGCCAACACAACTTTGTTTAAGGTATGAAGATAGAAATAATAGAAAAGGTAGAGACCGGTAAGAAACGGAGGAATAAACAAGCCAATCATTGCAGATCCAAACTGATAAGGGTATCCGGTTGCAAGAGGCCTTAAAATAACAGTGCTTATTAGCCCAAGCAAAAACAAGAACAGAAATACACTTCGCTCCCTTATGAAGTTACTCTTACCCTTAAAAATGTTGAAACTGTTCATTTAATAATGTTACTAAAAAAAGAGGCCGTTCTTAATTTGTAAACAGCAAAACAGATCGGCTGAAAGACAAGAACTCTATTTTTTACGTATTAGAGTAATTATTTCGCACTTCAATTAAGCACACCTTTTGTTACATTAATTTGATAATTTGGCAGTATCGTTAACTTCTGCTTGAATTGATTATTTAACACCAGCCTGAAGACATTTACAAGCGAAACAGTATCAGTAAAACCCTCATAATTTTTATCTGCAGAATATACTGCGATAAAATTACAAAAATCTCTTTCTAAATTTCTGTCGTATCCATAAAATCGATTCCCGTGATCGCTAACAAGCACTATCACTGACTTTTTCCTATGGGCTTGTACCGAGTCAATCATAGCTGTAACTATCTGATTACAATATTTTAAATAAGGCAAATAAGACTCTCTGTATTTTTTTGATTTGAATTCATTATATGCATCTGAGAATTTTCTCTGTTTGCCATCTTCCGTATTTAAATAGGGCGAATGAGGTATCATCAGATGAGTATAAACGAATAAATTTTTATCAGTAGTATCGCTAACAATTCGATTCATATTCTTAATTACCCGGGCATTATATGAATTATACTGCGCATAGGTTGTACCTGCAATTGATTGCAAGCCATTAAACGGCAAGTTCAATAACAGGTTTCCTTTTAAAATATGTCCAAATGTTTTATCTAGTATTAATCGATCTTCTACAGGCAGAAAAAGAAATGGCTTACCATCTGTTTTATCAATTCGCAGAAATGAATTATTGATTGTTTTATAACCATTATCCTGAAAAAATCTAAATAAAGTGTTTCCTTCAATAGACTTCGCCGTTCTTGCATAAGCCTTGGCGGATGTCAAATCACCTATTGTCGAAGTATCCAAATAGGCCATATTAAGTAAAGATAACGTTGAAAAAAGTGTGCCGTTATAATTTGAACTTGGTGCTTTTGTCACAAAAAAACCATTCGATTCCAGCTTGCCCGAAAATTCAATATTAGAAAACTTGTATTGCTCCATCAGCGTTTTGAAACCTGCATATTCATCCATCACAATCAAAAAAACATCAGGTTTCTCAGTTAATGTACCTGGCCCCAATTTAACACTCTCAGTACATGCAACAGTTGTCTTAGTATCTGAATTTCGATTCTGCATGGATTTATATAACTCCAAAAAAACAAGAATCATAAGCAATAACGTAGTATAAGATGTCATTTTCGCCAACCGACCGTCTTTGGCTTTTGATATATAGAAAACATATGCGACTGATATTAAAAAGAGAAATGGCAGGTAGAATTTATACTGAGAAAAAAACGAAAAAAAATGAATTGACGTAATGGCCTTATAGATAACCCAAAAAAAGAGATAATGAAAAGAGAACCAAAAAATAATCATTATGCTTTTCTCTGCATTTACAAAGAACTTTGTTACAAAGAAAGCTGTAGAAATGGAAGCAAGAATAATTAAAGCTATTCGGATACTGCTCCAAACAGGAACAAGCCCCCAATATTGATTATTCGCCTCTAAAACAAAGTACACAGGAATTAAACATAAGACAAGGATATATTTAACCTTTTTTGTAAACAGTGTTAGAGAGTTAAGTATAAACATTTCTGAATTTTATTAAAAAAACCCGGTCAAACTAATTTATGACCGGGTTCGAAAATATCTATTTCTTCGAATTTAGCGCATTAAATACATTTTACCATACCCCTTATTAAAGTATTGGTCGGTATTATCGCCTTCTGTTTTAAACTTATCAAGAGCTTTACCATTACTATTTGTAATAACTCTGTAAAGGTAAACACCATTCGCAAGCTTGTTACCAAATTGATCCGTTCCATCCCATTTATACTCAGTAATATTTCTTCCGATACGTAACGGGCCAAGCTCCGACTTTGTTATTTCACGAACAACTTTTCCAGTGATTGTTAAAATCTGAATACGAATATTCTGAGGCACCTCATATCCTGTAATCGTAAATACAAAAGCTGTTGACGAGGTAAAAGGATTCGGGTAATTCAGCATATTTGATATCATAGGCTTATTGATAACCTGAAATGCTACTTTGTATTCTAATTCCCCGGCTTTGTTTCCACTCTTATCTGCACCTGAAACATACAGTTCATATTCGCCATCTTGTAAAAATTTAGGGAAGAGATCAATGGTTGCTGCATTTTCTCCTCTACTCAAATCTGCAGGTGTAAATTTAACGCTATCAGACTGGGGTTTAAATTCCACTAATGGACCGGCTATACCATTTACAGTTGGGTACTGGATTTTAATTTTAAGTCCTGCTGTATCAGACAAGGCAAGATACCTGCTGTCGTCTTTCAATTTTACAAGGATATGTGGCTTCGATGACACAATATCCCGGTTGAGTATATGCGTGCCATCGAAAGTTACATCAAGCCATGGTTTGTAATTATCAGGCTTAACGTAGAAATTTTTAAATATAAAATTATTGAAAAGGAACTGTTCTGGCTGATCATCATCGGGATTTACCATTAAGTATAAGGTATTTAATCCTACATAATCTTTACTATCAATGATATGTGAAACTACAATAGAATCTCCTGCAGCTAAAGGCCTTTTCTTTGGCAAGTCAATGGCATGTGGCACATTGTTTCGATCCGTAATAACAAGCTTCAGTTTTAAGCTATCAAATGCAGTTTCACTCACATTTCTGAAGGCTAACGAAAATTCAATTGGCTCCCCAACATCTACAGTATCCTTCAACTTAAAGTTTACGTTAGGAGCAACTGCACCCTCCGGCACGTAATCACCCACCAACTGCCAGAATTTCAACTGGTGAGGCGTTACATTTACCTCGTCGTTATTATTAATCCGCATTTTAAGATATGGGAAAGCGATCGGATTAATAAAATCAAGGGTTGTATCTTTTGCTGTTGTTACAGTAGTAAGCAACACTTCAATGCCTGTTGATGTTTTACCAATCAGATCAATACTTGTATGATCGGGCATTTGAGGTTCTACATTTGAACCATTCCACTTCATTTCTTTCCATGACTTTGCCGGGCCAAACCATGGTGACTCAATGGCTCCTGTATTGAAAGACCCGGGAATTTCAATTACTTCAACTAATTGCTCCGTAGGTATGCCTAATTTTTGCACAGGAGTAAATGAAGGATCATTCTTTTTATACATAAAAATCATAGGCAGGCTGTTTTTGAACGAGTCAATCATTACCAGTCCCGTGTTTTTTATTTTATGATATAATGAATTACCGGCTCCAAATACGGCTTCATCAGCCTTTAATGTATTTGCATCAACATAAGAGCCAGGAAACATGCCAAGATTTGTAATAACAACATAATCTCCATCTTTGATTGAGTCCATGAAATCCATCATACGCTTACGGTAATTCTGGTCGCCATAATAATACTCAAAAAATGCCCGTTCTTCTGTAGGACTATTACATCCGGGAGAAAGACTGCCATATAAACCTTCTCCATTAGGTTGTTGTACATTCTTCTTATTTGCAAGTGTTTTCCCATCAAACACATAAAACTGGAAGGAATTGTATCGACAACCGTATCGATCGAGGTTTGCGAAATTGATAGCGATATCAATACTCGCAGCTGTATGGTAAGGATAAATACCGGTTCTAACTTGCAGTTTGGCAATTTCAGATTGATATTTAAAACTTCTGTCCAGAGAGTCGAGATAAATTTGTTTATAGGTGTTTTGTTTATACTGAAAATAATGAGATTGATTAAATCCAGACATCGAACCGCTTTGATATAAGAAACTGAAGTCGTTCCATTGAATAGACGAATTCAATTCCGGACGCATGCCCACTCTCCAGTAGTAAACTGTATTCTCTTGAAAATTGATTCCTGCCGGTTTAAAAGCAATGGAACCACCAACGGATGTAATCGAATCAATTTTACGAAGTGAGGAATTGAACTTTTGTGTTGTATCAATTTCAAAATAATACTTTCTAAGGCTTCCTAAAGGATTTGCAGTTGATGCGTAGTATGTAATATTTTGTTTGTTAATAATTGAATAATTGTATGGATACACAGGCCTTACTTCATCTTCGAAAATGAAAAATTCTTTTGTTACGGTGTTGTTTGTTTCACAACTTTCATCAATTAAATTATCCGGATCGATTTCGACTTTCAATTTATTTGCCCCTTTATCTTTAAAAGGATCTATTGAAAGGTCAAACTGAACAGAATCGGCATTGGGAACTCTTTTAATTTTTTTATCAAACGGAATGAATGTTGAACCATCCGGCAAAGTCCGGGTAACACGAATTCTCACAGAATCAGATTCTCCCCTTCCAATATTCATTAGTTTAACTGACGCACTAAACTTTGAACCGGCAATTGAAATAAACTCCGGACTTATTTTAACCATTGATTCTTCAATTGCAAGATCGGGTTTTGCAAAACTATAGAAACGTAAAGCCGGATCGCCATGTAAAGTAACTTCCTCTGCATGCATCCTCACGTAAAAATCATTATACGAATACGTTTTCATTAACGTATCAATCGTATTGGCCATGATTTTACCTATGGATTGCCCATAGCCTTCTTTCCCATTTGCGATTTGATTGTAAAATTCTTCAGTATATATGTGCAGGTAGTTTACAATACCAAGGTGCGTTGATGCAATGAAAGCAACAGCTCCCCGCTGCGGCGTAAGCACCCAGCTTTCAGTAATAATATAACTGCCATTAAGTCTGACAGCATCCGGCAAATACATATTACCTGCCTGGCAACCATTTACCAGCATAATTGGATATTTACCAATAGAAGGGTAACTGTTCGGATCAGACAAGTTATATTCCAGTGTTGAAGGAGATGAATGCCCAAAATAAGTCAAAAGCGAAAATCCTTCATTGAATAACCTTGTTATATTTTGACTGGCGATAGTCTGGATAGCTGCAACGCCGGTTTTTTGTAACGAATAAACATTTGCTCCAAATAAAGTATCTTTTAAAACAGTACCATATTGATTAAGATAATATCTGATTTGTTCGCCCAGGAAATCATTGGCACCTGCAACATGAACAACGTTCTTCTTCCATATTTCATCTTCGATTTTGCAAGAATTGGTATTGTAAAAAGACTCGTATTGTTTTACCTTATCCAAATATGCTTTTACTTCATTTCCGTTGATGACCGTAAGCCTTCCAATTGGAACTCTTGGAACAATACTCAATTCATCTGAAGCCATCATTATATCTGATGCCGGATTACCAAGTGTAGGAACCAGATTTAATCTTTCAATTGTTGCAGACGCTTCAGCAGAACGAAAACTCGTATATACAACCCCTTTACCCAGGATTAAACAAAATTTCGGCTTAATGCTGAAGCCATCATAGGCAAATCGTAAAAAATTCTTTATCGCATAAGCGTTATTCTTAACGCCATATCCAAACTGGTCAAGAATATCCTGAACGTTATAAATTTTTGCATTAAATCCTCCACCTGCTGTACTGCTACGGTACAAACGATATTGTTCAACCTGGTTAATACCATTGGCATCAGTATACAGAATGGGATTAGAAATCATAATATAGTCTGCCTGATTTGCAGGAAGGCTATAGTTCACAAAATTTCTTGTAGTAAAAGCTGCAACAGATCTAAGATTACTTGCATCCTGACTCACCAAAATCAATTTCCTGTCTGAAGCTGATGGAGGCAAAACCACACGCACCTGTGTTGGGGATACTATGCTGGCGGTGATACGTAATCCATTAGTTAGATCATACAGCACCGGAGCAACACCTGAAAAGTTGAAATTATCAATAACAAGATTATTGCCTGATAAGCTCGCAGGCATTTCAAATTCAAAGTTAGACTGTCCGCCAAAATTAAACTGCCTGGGGTACTTTAACTCATACATTCCCACCACAATCCTATCCGTTAATTCTGCCGAGTTATTTGCAAATTGAATTGCCGCCGAATTTGATGCTAGTAACGAGAGCGGAATGTTGTCTGCTGACTCATCAATAACAGAGTTGAAGTAATTCATCTCTTTATCTGCTACCAGAGTTCCATTTACAGATACTCTTACGGTTCTTGTATTTAATGCACGCCCTACTGCCGAAAATTTCAATTTTGCGGAGGGTCCACTAGCAGCTACAAACAGATTTGTTTGTGTATTCGTTAAAGGACTACCAGGCCTGAACTCTCCACTGGTATAACCCTCCCCTTTATCAAACGCAGAAGAATAGACATAGCTGCCCACTACTGCCGCAAAACCAGGGTTTATGGCATTTTTGAAATATGTGGCGGCTGTATGCATAAAATACGGCTCTGCAGATAATCCCGAGCTCAAATCATTAGTTGTTGTAACAAATCGCTTATTCTGCGCAGCATTGGTATTTACAGTCAGAAAGTATGCTGCGGTATCCGTAAATAAACTCCAGCGATCATTTATTTGATACGATGGGTCGAGGTACATACGCTTCTCCCATTTACCATCGTTAACCATTCCGTAAAATTCAATAAACCCATTCGCCGGCAATGCACCACTTGGGCTGGAAGTAAAAATAGGCACCTGTTGTCCGTGACGCCAAAGCTGAAAATGCGCAGCATCTGCTGTTGCAATACCCATTGCGGCCAGCTGAGCTTGTGAAATTCGGTATAAGCCTGTTGCACCAACTTTAAATTTGTAATAGGTCTTATTAAAATCAATCCACTCATTCATATAAGATTGAGCAGATAAGTTCGTATATGCGCAAAACAGGAAGGCGATGTAAAGCAGGATGCGTTTCATTACTTACTATTTTTCTTTGGGTTTTTAGATTTCAAAAGGTCGAGACGGAGCGACACAATATGTGTATATAACGGATTTGACTGGTTAGCCAGATTTGTAAATGCATAATCTACGTAAAAAGCGGTGCCCAACTTAAAACCTGCACCGGCACCGGGTTGATAGATCCACACTTTTTTCTGATTGAGTGTATCGCCATCAGCATAGGTTTTCTGGAAGTTAAATACACCTCCACGCAGGAAAAACACATCTTTCAGATTAAGCTCTACACCAATGCGGGGATCGGCATTGATCACATTCGAACTGATGACTGTATTTCGTTGACCATCAAAGGTAAAATCGAGATTCGCTTCTGCTTTCAGCGTTACATTTTTACGAAACTTAAAATCATATGCACCACCTACAACCAAACGGGGAGCTGTTAACTCCGTTGATTTAACCGGTATTTCATTGTTGGTTAAAAAGAGCACTTCCTTTTCACGTTCGGTAAAGCTGAACGACCAGGCGTTGAATGTTGTAGTGATATCTCTTGCTGCTGCACCGAACGACCAGTTCTTTCCTTTCATCTGAAAACCAAGATCCAAACCAAAGCCCCATGCCTTCGCAAATGTGCCCACGTTGCGGTGAATTACTTTGGCATTCATTCCTACACTCATTTTCGTATCACCTTTATCTTTCAGTTGCTGTGCTACCGATAAAATAACTGCATAATCAGCCGAAGAAAAAGAGCGGATGTTGGCATAGTTCACACTACCATCCGGCTCAATCAGGTATAATGTATTGGGGATATCATCTACTGCAAAACGCAGGAACGACAGACCTATCGTGCGTTTATTGTTAGCAACCGGAATAGCCAATGCACCAAAATCATATTTGCCAATACCTGCAAAGTATTCGGCATGCATCAAAGAAAGTGATGGATCGTTTTTTACACCCGTAAGCCCGGCAGGATTCCAGTAACCGGCAGAAGCATCGTTTACCGAAGCTACTTGTGCGCCACCCATACCAAAAGCACGGGAGCCGGCACCAATATTTAAAAACTCGTTGGAATATATGCGGATTTGCGCAAAGGATTTTACGCTGCACATGAGGATTACGGATAGGATCAGGGTTGCTCGGGTTATCATCCGGTCAGTTTTCTTGTAAACAATTAGTTTCTTAATAGAGACTTTCTATAAATTGAAAGCTGCTTAGGTAACGAACAAAAGTAATCATAAAACTTCCCAAAGCAAAGCTCTGTTTAAGAAAGCGCCAAGTTCTCCAAACGTTGATATTCAATGTTTATTGCCCTTTTCTATACAAAATGGCCTCCACTGCCCTACTTTTGCGGAAAATCGGATAAAAATTATGCATTTGATCGATGAATTGAGATGGAGAGGGATGATCCAAGACATCATGCCCGGCACAGAAGACCAATTGAAAAAGGAAATGACGACTGCCTATATTGGTTTCGACCCTACGGCCGACAGCCTGCATATTGGTAGTTTAGTGCCTATTCTGCTGCTCGTTCATTTGCAAAAAGCCGGTCATAAACCTATTGCCCTGGTTGGTGGCGCTACCGGTATGATTGGTGACCCAAGTGGGAAAAGCCAGGAGCGTAATCTGCTCGACGAGGAAACATTAAACAAAAACGTAGCCGGTGTTAAAGCCCAGCTGGAAAAATTCCTCGATTTTGATCCCGCCAAACCCAACGCTGCAGAAATGGCCAACAACTACGATTGGTTTAAAACCATTTCGTTTATCGATTTCCTGCGGGATACGGGCAAGCACATTACAATCAACTATATGATGGCGAAAGACAGTGTTAAAAAGCGCATTGAAAGTGAAGTGGGTCTTAGCTATACAGAATTTGCCTACCAGTTGATGCAGGGTTACGATTTCTATTGGTTGTACGAACACAAAAACTGTAAGCTGCAAATGGGTGGCAGCGATCAGTGGGGAAATATTACAACTGGTACCGAACTCATCCGTCGCAAAGTTGGCGGCGAAGCCTTTGCTTTTACTTGTCCTTTAATTAAAAAAGCAGATGGTACCAAGTTTGGTAAAACTGAACAAGGTAACGTATGGTTAGATGCAAGTAAAACAACACCCTACCAGTTCTACCAATTCTGGTTAAATGCCAGCGATGCAGATGCCGAAGGCTGGATCAAAATTTTCACCTTCCTTGCAAAAGAAGAAGTGGATGGATTGATTGCTGCACATACTGCAGATCCCGGCAAACGTATTTTACAAAAGCGTTTGGCAGAAGAGGTAACAAAGTTTGTTCATGGAGCAGATGCCTTAGCTGAAGCAATTGCCACAACAGAAAAACTATTCGCCAATCAAACAGCACCTGCAGAAAGTTTAAGCGTAGAAGATCTGGAAGGCATGGATGGTGTGATTAAATTTGATTTTGCTTCCGATAAATTAGCTGAAGGTATTGATGTTGTTTCCTTCTTAGCAGAAACAACGATTTTCCCCAGCAAAGGTGAAGCACGCAAAACAGTACAAGGTGGTGGTGTAAGCATAAATCGTAAGAAAGTAGAAGGCATCGATATGAAGATCGACAGCTCTTTACTGTTACACAACACTTACCTGTTAGTGCAAAAAGGAAAGAAAAATTATTATTTGGTAAAGGCGGTTTAAAGTGCTTGAATCATTTTCCAGATTTCATCGGCAACCAATTGGTTGCCTTTTTCATTTAAGTGCACTCGGTCTGTAGTTAAAATACCTCTGTCTTTGTTTGCAGAATTATTGCTGAGATTATAATCCATGAATGCTTTACGCAAATCAACAAGCGGCAATGCATTTTTCTGCGCAAGTCCACGAATGATCTTGCTGTATTCAGTAAGGTCGCCATCCTGCTGGTTGCTGCCATCGGCTTTCTCACCAATTACAGCAGGGGTACATAAAATAATCTTGATATTCTTTGCCTTCAGCTTATCGATAATTGCCTGATAAAACTTTGCAAACTTATCTGCATCGGTACCGGTGCCCGAAGAGCTTTTATGCCACACATCATTCACTCCAATATAAATCACTACAATGTTTGGATTTTTTGCCAGCACATCTTCTTCCATACGCAGGTACAGATCGTATATTTTATTACCCCCAATACCGGCACCAATAAACTCGTACCCTGCCTTTCCCTGCTGCAGTGCCATGCTGTCGATACGCTTAATGTACCCACCCGGATTTACACCCGCCTGGGTAATGGAATCGCCGAAGAAAATAACCTTGGTTTTGGTTTGATAGGTAAAAGCCAGCATCAATAATGGGGCAGCAAACAAGAGTACTTTTTTCATCTGCAAGAAACATTTAGTTGTAATAACAGGCAAAAGATACGTGCTTTCTAAAAATCTGTCCATTGATTTTGATAAATTTTTTGGTTGATCATTTGCAGCACCTTATTTTTGCACCCCCAACAACGCAGAAATGCCGGTTGAGGAATCCGAAAGGAAGATTGGCCTATAGTATAATGGTAGTACGACAGATTTTGGTTCTGTTTGTCTTGGTTCGAATCCAGGTAGGCCAACATAAAAAAGCTGAAACATTTGTTTCGGCTTTTTTATTGCACTTATAAATTTTGGTTCTGTTTGTCTTGGTTCCCTGCCCAAATACATTTGTTCAGGCGGGGAATTCGGGCAGCCAACAAAAAAGCCCCACGATGCGGAGCTTTTTCATTTATGCGGTTTTGAAGTGATCTTATTTACTTTCCTGTAAAATGGCAATACAGCGCTGCAGACTTTCTTTCCACTCCGGCACATTTATCGAATAGGTTGATTTGATCTTGTCTTTATTGAGCAAAGAATAATGCGGACGCTTGGCAGGTGTTGGATACTGCGCCGTTTCAATAGGATGCACAATTGCTTTACTGCCGGTTATTTCTTGAATGGTCAGTGCAAATTCGTACCAGCTGATCTTCCCTTCGTTGCTGTAATGATAGATACCGCTCTCCCACTTGCCGGAAGAAATAATATCAAGAATAGCTTTCGCCAAATCCGCAGCGTATGTAGGCGAACCGATCTGATCGGCCACTACATTCAACTCATTCCGTTCGTTCATCAACCGCATCATCGTCTTCACAAAATTGTGACCAAACGATGAATACACCCATGCTGTACGGATGATGATGGCATCTGCATCTTCTTTCATACACAACTGCTCGCCCAACAGTTTTGAACGACCATAAGTATTAATGGGGCCTGTGGCATCATCTTCTTTGTAAGGCGTTTCACTTTCACCATTGAATACATAGTCTGTAGAAATATGAATAAACTTAGTATCGTACTTGTTACAGATAGCCGCCAAATGTCCAACTGCTTCACCGTTCACCAGCATGGCCATATCCTGTTCGCTTTCCGCTTTATCAACTGCAGTGTACGCAGCACAGTTGATGCAGTATTGCGGCTTTGTTGCGATGAAGAAATTTTCTACTAAACCATAGTGGTGCAGCTTCAGATCTTCACGTGATGCAAATACAAAACGATACTGCGGATAAGCGTCTGCAAGTTGCTGCAGCTCCTTTCCGAGCTGACCATTGCTACCTGTTACAAGTATTACCGGCTTTTCCATATGCAATTATTAAAAGAGGCTGTCTTCATCAAGCTCGGCCCATTTTGCATTCAATTGATCTTTACCTGAAATAATTTCTTTCCCTGCTTCTATTCTCCAATCAATTTGCAAGGTTGCATCATTATAGAGCAATCCGCCTTCGCTTTGTTTGTTGTAAAAATTATCGCACTTGTACAACACTTCCGCTGTTTCACTCAACACAGAAAATCCATGTGCAAAACCACGTGGAACGAGCAAGGCATTTTTCTTCTCCGCTGTTAATTCTACAGCATACACCTGTTTAAAAGTTGGAGAATCTTTACGCAGATCAACTACAACATCCAATATTCTTCCGCTCAAACAACGCACCAGTTTTGCCTGTGCATGTTCGCCTTTCTGAAAATGCAATCCACGGATAACACCGTAGGTTGAACTGGATTGATTATCCTGCACCCAGTTGTAAAACAATCCTTCTTTTTCAAAGGTCTGTTGATTGTATGATTCAAAGAAATAACCCCGCTCATCGCCAAAAACATTTGGTTCAAACACGACCAAGCCGGGGAAACCTGTTTGTAAAAAAGCCATTACGCTATGTCTGATTTAGGATGTATGATTTCTGATTTAATTACTCACCATTCACTACTCACCGCTTACCTCTTGTCGTATTGTGCATCATAGTACTTCTGGTAGTCACCACTCGTTACATGGTTGATCCATTCTTCGTTGCTCAAATACCAGTCAACTGTTTTTTCCAAACCTTCTTCAAACTGAAGCGATGGACTCCAGCCTAATTCTTTATTGAGTTTGGTTGCATCGATTGCATACCGCAGATCATGACCTGCACGGTCTTTCACATAAGTAATCAATTTCGCACTTTCACCTGCTGTACGCCCAAGCTTTTTGTCCATGATACTGCAAAGCAAATGAACCAGGTCAATATTTTTCCATTCGTTGAAGCCACCTACATTATAACTTTCGCCGAGTCTGCCGTTATGGAAAATCGTATCAATTGCTCTTGCATGATCTTCAACAAATAACCAGTCACGCACATTTTCTCCTTTGCCGTACACGGGCAACGGTTTGTTGTTTTTGATATTGTTGATCATCAACGGAATTAATTTTTCCGGGAAATGATGCGAGCCATAGTTGTTGCTGCAATTACTCATCACTACGGGTAACCCATAGGTATCATGATAAGCCATCACAAAATGATCGGATGCGGCTTTTGAAGCTGAGTAGGGAGAATGCGGATCGTACGGTGTTTCTTCGGTAAAGAATCCTGTTTCACCTAATGAACCATACACTTCATCGGTTGACACATGATAGAAAAGTTTGCCTTCATAGTTTCCATTCCAATGCTTACGACATGCATTGAGCAAAATAGCCGTACCCAACACATTTGTTTTTACAAATGCCAATGGATCAAGAATACTGCGGTCAACATGACTTTCAGCTGCCAGGTGAATCACTGCATCAAAATGATATTGGTTGAATAAATCTTCCACTCCTGCTTCATCCGTAATATCAACTTTTGCGAAAGCATAATTCGGCTTATCCTGTACTTCTTTCAGATTCTCCAGGTTACCTGCATAAGTCAACGCATCGCCATTTACAATTTTGTAATTGGGATACTTGTTTACAAACAAACGCACTACATGGCTGCCGATAAAGCCGGCACCGCCTGTTACCAATATTGTTTTATCAAACTTGCTCATTATAAACTCCAGTATTTGAGTTTTGAAATTTTATTACGGTAAATACCCTTGAGGTCAGCAAACAATGCTTTCTCATTGGCAATGGAAGAAAGATATTCTTCCGAAAAATCTTTGTACGGATGATGCGCTACTGCCAAAACAATTGCATCGTATCCTGTTCCTATTTCTGCTGCAAGCGTTAAGCCATATTCATGCTTCACTTCTTCAGCATCTGCATGCGGATCAACAAAATCAACAGCCACATTGTACTCCAGCAACTCTTTCACCATATCCGCCACTTTTGAATTACGGATATCAGCTACGTTTTCTTTGAACGTTGCCCCTAATACCAACACCTTTGCATTGGCTGCACTTGGTGCATGCTTAATAATATGCTGAATAATTTTTTTAGCTACATAACGGGGCATTTCATCATTCACAAAACGACCGCTGGCAATAACTTTTGAATTATAACCCAGCTGCTGTGCTTTGTAAGTAAGGTAATAAGGATCAACGCCAATGCAATGACCACCAACCAAGCCCGGTGTGTATTTATGAAAATTCCATTTGGTACCTGCAGCTTCCACCACATCAAATGTATTGATACCGATACGATCGAAAATGATCGACAATTCATTCATCAATGAAATGTTCAGATCTCGCTGTGCATTCTCAATGATCTTTCCTGCTTCAGCTACTTTAATATTGGGTGCACGATGCACACCAACCTTTACCACGCTTTCATAAACTGCAGCAATTTCCTGCAACGATTCATCATCGCAACCGGAAACGATTTTAACGGTATTACTTAACGTATGCTGTTTGTCGCCTGGATTAATTCGCTCAGGCGAATAACCAATTTTAAAATCAATTTTTCCTTTTAAACCACTGAACTGTTCCAGTATGGGCATACAATCTTCTTCTGTACAACCGGGATAAGTGGTGCTTTCATAAATAACATAATCACCCTTCTTCAATACTTTACCCACTGTTTCACTTGCTTTCTGCAAAGGCGTTAAATCGGGCACTTTATGATCATCCACAGGTGTAGGAACGGTTACAATAAAGAAAGATGCTTCTTTCAATACATTCACATCATCGGTAAAAACGATATCCCTGCCTGCAAACATATCCGCATCCACTTCCTTGCTGGGATCTTCGTTGCGTTGCATCATCGCAATACGTTTGCTGTTGATGTCGAAACCGATCACCTGCATATGAGCAGCCAATTCCAATGCCAACGGCAAGCCTACATAACCCAGCCCAACTACTGCTACCTTCTTTTCTTTATTGATTAATGAATGATACATAAGCCCCTTTCTCCTTCTCTTTCCCCAAAGGGAAAAGAGCGGTACTGTTTTTTGTTATTTAAACTTATAATTCTTCCACTTCAGCATTACTTCTTTATTCAACAAACGCCGACCACTTTGTTATTAATTGTACATTTTAAACAAGTTGGCCTTGTGCCTTGCTAAGCCTCCCTTCTGGGGAGGTTTGGAGGGGCTTCTATTTCATGCTCACAAACTCTTTCGGCTGTTTACTCCACTCTTCCTTCGGCAGATTTTTAAAATACTCGTACGTAATCTTTAAACCTTCTGCTCTTGCTACTTTCGGCTCCCAGCCAAGTATTTCTTTTGCTTTGGTAATATCGGGTTGGCGTTGTTTCGGATCATCAACTGGCAATGGTTTGTACACGATCTTTTGAGTAGAGCCTGTCAGCTTGATTACTTCTTCTGCAAATTCTTTCAACGTAATCTCTGCAGGGTTGCCAATGTTCACCGGCATATCGTAATCGCTCATCAGCAAACGATAAATACCTTCTACCAGATCATCCACATAACAAAAACTTCTTGTCTGACTACCATCACCAAATACTGTCAGGTCTTCGCCACGCAAAGCCTGGCCGATGAATGCAGGTAATGCACGACCATCATTGAGTCGCATACGTGGACCGTATGTATTAAAGATGCGGATGATCCTTGTCTCCACACCATGAAAGCGGTTATACGCCATCGTAATGCTTTCCATGAAACGTTTTGCTTCATCATACACACCACGTGGACCAACAGGATTTACATTGCCCCAATACTCTTCTGTTTGCGGATGCACCAATGGATCACCGTACACTTCAGAAGTTGAAGCGACAAGAATGCGGGCGCCTTTTGCTTTCGCTAAACCCAAACAGTTATGCGTACCATGCGCACCAACCTTTAACGTCTGAATCGGAATTTTTAAATAATCGATCGGACTTGCAGGTGATGCAAAGTGCAGGATATAATCCAGCTTGCCGGGTATATGAATGAACTTGGTAATATCGTGATGATAAAACTCAAACTGTTCCAGCTTAAACAGGTGTTCAATATTTTTTAAATCACCTGTAATGAGGTTATCCATTGCAATTACATGATAGCCTTCTTTAATTGCACGGTCGCACAAATGCGAACCAAGAAAGCCGGCAGCACCGGTAATTAAAATCCGTTTACGATCCATTGTTGTTAGTTATGCGATTGTTTGATTAAGTTATTTTACAGCTTCTCTTCCCACACTTTCATAGAAGAACCCAAGTTCTTTCATCTGTGCTCTGTCGTACACATTACGACCGTCGAAGATTACTTTGTTCTTCAGCATCGAAGAAATTTTTTCAAATTCCGGTGTACGGAATTCGCTCCACTCTGTTGCAATGATCAATGCATCTGCATTTTCCAACGCATCGTACTGACTTTCTGCAAAATCAATTTTATCACCAACAATTTGCTTCACGTTCGGCATTGCTTCCGGATCATACGCATGCACAGTAGCTCCAGCTTCTGTTAATGCATCGATCATGTATAAAGCCGGCGCTTCACGAATATCATCGGTGTTTGGTTTAAATGCCAAGCCCCACAATGCAAAACGCTTTCCTTTCAAATCGTTATTGAAGTAAGCATTGATCTTTGGCATGAGGAACAATTTCTGTTCTTCATTCACTTTCATCACTGCATTTAATATTTCAAAATCATATTCTACTTCGCTGGATGATTTCACCAAAGCCTGCACATCTTTAGGGAAACAACTTCCGCCGTAACCAATACCCGGGAAAAGGAAACGTTTACCGATTCGTTCATCACTGCCAATACCTTTACGCACCATGTCAACGTCTGCACCTAAACGTTCGCACAAACGTGCAATTTCATTCATGAACGAAATCTTCACCGCTAAGAAAGAGTTGGCTGCATATTTTGTCAACTCAGCACTTTTCTCATCCATAAAAATCACCGGATTACCACTGCGTACAAACGGTGCATACAAATCGGTCATGATCTTTTTTGCACGTTCATCACTTGTACCAACCACCACACGATCAGGCTTCATAAAATCATCAACTGCTACACCTTCACGCAAAAATTCAGGATTACTTACCACTGCAAATTCACCTTTAAAGTTTTTGGCAATAGCCGCCTGTACTTTATCAGCCGTACCAACCGGCACAGTGCTTTTATCAACAATTACTTTGTAATCGGTCAAAATTTTTCCGAGATCATCCGCCACACCTAAAATGTATTTCAGATCGGCACTGCCATCTTCACCGGGAGGTGTTGGTAACGCCAGGAATACAATCGTTGCATCTTTCACGCCTTCTGCAAGGTTGGTGGTGAAATGCAAACGACCTTCTTTGAGGTTTCGGAGAAATATTTTTTCCAAACCGGGTTCATAGATCGTAATCTGCCCGTTCGATAGTTTATCTACTTTGTTTTTGTCAATATCAACACAGGTTACCTGGTTACCTGTTTCTGCAAAACAAGTTCCTGTTACAAGACCTACATAACCTGTTCCTACGACTGCGATTTTCATCTGTTAATTTCTGTTTATGATTTTGTATTAAGATATTCCAACACTTTACTTGTAATAAACTGCAATTGCTCTTCGTCCAGTTCTGTATGCATCGGCAAAGAAATCACACGATCAGTTAACCAATCAGTGATCGGCAGATTGTAATCTGCACCACCGAAGGAGGCAAACATTTGCTGACGATGCGCAGGTACGGGGTAGTAAATCATCGATGGAATTTTCTGCTCCGCTAAATACGCATTCAAACCATTTCTTACCTCAGCTACATTTTCAAAACCATCGAGCGTTAATGTGTATTGATGAAACACATGATTGCTGTAAGACGCACGATAAGGAGTTGTGATATTTTTATGCCCTGCAAATGCAGCATCGTAATAATCCGCAGCCTTGCGGCGTGCAGCAATATACTCGTCCAGTTTTTTCAGTTTTATTTTTAAAACCGCTGCCTGCACCGTATCGAGACGTGAGTTACAACCTACTACTTCGTGGTAGTAACGTACTTTCTGTCCGTGGTTCGCCACCATCTTCAATTGCTCAGCCAACGCATCATCATTGGTAAACATCGCACCACCATCACCATAACAACCTAAGTTCTTTGAAGGGAAGAATGAGGTGCAACCAATTGTTCCGATTGAACCGGTTTTCTTTTTTGTTCCATCGGGGAATGTATAATCGGCACCAATAGCCTGCGCATTATCTTCAATCACATACAGGTTGTACTCTGCAGCAATTTTCATGATCTCATCCATATTGGCAGCATGGCCATACAAGTGAACGGGGACGATTGCTTTTGTTTTTGCTGTAATTGCTTTACGGATCGCTTCCGGATCGATACAAAATGTTTTTGGATCAACTTCTACAAACACCGGCTTCAAACGTAGCAAAGCCACCACTTCAACCGTAGCAATGTATGTAAACGAAGCAGTAATTACTTCATCACCGGGTTGCAGATTGAGCGCCATCATGGCAATCTGCAACGCATCGGTACCGTTCGCACAGTGAATGGTATGTTTTACCCCCAGGTATTGGCTCAGGTCTGCAGCCAGATCCTGCACGGGTTTGCCATTAATAAAAGCAGAACTGTCGAGTACATCTAAAACGGCAGCATCCACTTCCTGCTTAATTGCAAGGTATTGCTGCTTAAGATCAACCATCTGTATAGGCCGCATAAATAAGCTTGTTTAAACGGTGGCGAAAGTACGGCAAAAAAGGCGTTTGGCCTTTGAAACACAGGCAGAAAGCGTTAAGTTTTTCCCACCTAATCCTTTACGCTTAGATTTGTGGCGCATGATCTTGTTTTATAACATATTCCGGGTTGTTTACAGTATAGCCGTAAATCTGGCCGCCCTTTGGAACGCAAAAGCAAAGAAATGGGTAGAAGGCAGAAAAAACTGGCAGCAACAGCTGCAGCAAAACTGGCAGCCCAAGCCCGGGAATAAGGTGGTATGGATGCATTGTGCCTCCCTGGGTGAATTTGAACAAGGAAGACCGGTGTTGGAAAAAATCAAAACCCAAAATCCAAAATCCAAAATCCTATTAACTTTTTTCTCGCCGTCGGGTTATGAAATAAGGAAGAATTATAACGGTGCCGATTACGTAATGTACCTGCCGATGGATGGAGCTTCCATTGCAAAAAACTTCATCGATCTTGTACAGCCGGACCTGGCCATTTTTGTGAAATATGAATTTTGGCATTATTACCTGACCGAACTGAAGAAAAGAAAGATCGAAACCGTCCTGGTGTCGGGCATCTTCCGTCCATCGCAACCATTTTTTCAATGGTGGGGTGGTTTTCACCGGAACATGCTGCAAAACTTCTCTCACCTGTTTGTACAAAATATCGCATCGAAAGAATTATTGGATGGAATTGGCTTGAACGGCAAAACAACCATCGCCGGCGATACGAGATTTGACCGGGTTGTTGAGATGGCAGATCAATGGCAACCGGTACACTACATTGATTTATTTACTGATGGCTTTAAAATTCTTGTATGCGGCAGTACATGGAAAGAAGATGAGGAAATACTGAGTTTATTTTTGAATGAAAACTGGCAACGCTGGAAGTTAATTATAGCGCCCCATGAAATCAACGAACCGAATATTAAGCGCATAAAAGAACTCTATCCCGATTCAATACGATTTTCCGAACTATTCAACCATGATGATTTGAGTCTAAAAGAAAGTCTTGAAAGGCACCATACATTCATTGTTGATACGATCGGCCATCTTTCAAAATTATACAAGTACGCATCAGTTTGTTATGTGGGTGGAGGTTTCAACAAAAGCGGCCATCACAACATTTTAGAAGCGGCTGTTTACGGCAAGCCTGTTATTACCGGACCTAATTTTGAAAAGTTTAAAGAGAGTGTGGATCTGAAAAAAACCGGCGGAAGTTTTACGATCAAAAATGCAAGAGAACTGATAGAGGTTATGCGGCAAATGGATGTTTCAACGGCGGGAACGATTTCAGAAAACTATGTGAAGGAAAATGCAGGTGCCACATCCATCATTATCAATTGGCTTCAGGAAAAACGTCTTTTCACCAATGCATAAAATTCCTGTACTGCCGGGCGATCATTATCCCAGCCCAGTTTAATTTTCAGTTCCCGTTCAATCCAGTATTGTGCTTCGGGGTAAATCGAAAAATTATTGATGGTTTTAATGCTGCGTTCGTACATCACTTCATCGCCACGGAACAACTCGTTAATAAACACAAAGCGATCGTTGATACCAATTGCTTTCTTCAAATCTCGTATGGATGTTGCTTCTGTAAGCTTATGTACAATTTCTGTATGTCCGCTACCCAACTGATCGTTTAACGACAGTTGCTTACCATTAATGATTTCATTGAGCTCTTTGCCTGCTGCAGGTGCCGGGGCAGAAACAGGTGCAGGTTTGGGCTCTTCATAGTTGGGCTGATGCACCAGTGTTGGCACTTCAGGCTCTTCATCAAACAACAAAACCGGCTTCTGATGTTGTTGTGCTTCCACTTTTTTGGCAAACTCCGCTTTCAGCCTTATTTCTTCCAACTCAGCTTCAATTTCATCTTCATCAATTTGCAATACTTCCACAATCTTTTCCGCTGGCTTCTCTTCCACCTTCACTACTGTGGGAGGCTCCAGTTTGGGTGCCGCCACCGGAACCGCAGCCGCCTCCGTTTTCACTTCTGCAGGTGCAGCAGGTATTCTGGAAGCAGGTAAAACCACCGCCACACGGTTGGTACCGGCAGTTTGTTGTGTTTGCTGTAAAGTATGTTCTAATTCGGCCCGCAGCATGTTGGTGAGTACCAACATCTGTGCTGCATCAGCGTTACGCTGGAGAGCCTGTTGTAATTGTTCAACGAGAGAAACAATACGTTCCATGAATAGTGCTTACTTTTGGCGGTATTGGAAATTCGCTGTTAAGTTACAAACAGTTTGGCATAAAATATTGATAATGTTTATTGAACCGAATATAAAAGGCGACCGCCGTGGATGGATTGAAGTGATTTGTGGCTCCATGTTCAGTGGAAAAACAGAAGAACTCATCCGCCGTTTAAAACGGGCCCGTATCGCTAATTTGAAAGTAGAGATTTTTAAACCCGCCGTTGATGTACGCTACGATGATGTAAAAATTGTATCGCACGATGAGAATGCAATTCAGTCCACCCCTATTGATAATTCACAGAAAATTTTATTACTAGCGCAGGATGTGGAAGTAGTAGGTATTGATGAAGCCCAGTTTTTTGATGCCGAAATTACCAACGTATGCGAGCAGCTGGCCTTGCGTGGGGCAAGGGTAATTGTTGCCGGGCTCGATATGGATTATAAAGCCCAGCCTTTTGGTCAAATGCCCAACCTGTTGGCCGTTGCCGATTACATTACCAAGCTCCACGCCATTTGTGTAGTGTGCGGTAATATTGCCAACTATTCGTATCGCCACAGCAGCGAAGGCGGACAGGTGCTGTTGGGTGAAAAAGACAAATACGAACCACGCTGCAGACACTGTTATCATCAGCATTAACTTAACCTTTTCATTTATCAGCAATTGATATCAGCAAAAAAAATAGCTACGCTTTTTAAAAAAGACCTGCTGCTCGAAGTACGTCAGCAGTACACATTCTATGGCATCATCTTATACATAGCCTGCACTGTGTACATTCTTTTTCTTGCCATTAACGAACCCGATGCTGCAGTATGGAATGCCTTGTTTTGGGTAAACATGCTGTTCATTAGTATTAATGCAGTTGCCAAAAGTTTTTTGCAGGAAAGCAGGGGGCGAATGCTGTACTACTACTCCATCGCCAGTCCGCAGGAATTTGTTTTGGCAAAGTTGCTGTACAATGTGTTGCTGATGCTGGTAATGAGTTTACTCAGCCTGCTTACGTTTAGTTTTTTTCTTGGTGCACCTTTTTCGCAAATGCTGCAGTTTGTTGGCATTACTGTTTTGGGTGGTGTTAGCATGAGTCTTGTTTTTACACTACTGGCGGCCATTGCGTCAAGGGCCAATCAAAATGCGGCCATCATGGTCATCATGGGTTTTCCGGTTATTATTCCACAGTTACTGCTTTTAATACGCATTTCAAAGGCTGCTTTTGGCGAAATATTTAAAGATGGAGCAGTTTTACAAATGGTCTTTCTGTTAAGCGGTCTCGATGTTCTTGTGCTGGCATTGTGTATGATTTTGTTTCCGTTTTTATGGAAAGATTAGTCATCAACCACTAACTTTGCCGCACTTTAAGCAAGCAAAACAAATGTTTGTGTTTGTTTTTTAAAGTTCAAGAATATGCATAAATCCTGGTGGAAGATAGCAGCCGTTGTTTTACTTGTTTACACCATAGTTGGTGGCTTTTTAATGGATGTACCACGGCTTTTCATTCTCAACGAATCTATACGCAACCTTTATTTTCATGTAAGCATGTGGTTTACCATGATGATCTTATTTTGTGTAAGCCTCGTTTACAGCATTAAATACCTGCGTACACAACAATACAAGCACGACATTTATGCTTCGGCATTTGCCGGTACAGGTACCTTTATGGGTTTGCTGGGTTATGCTACCGGTGCCGTATGGGCCAGTTATACCTGGGTAACCGATCAGGGGCAATCGCTCAGCAATATTTTAAAAGAACCGAAATTGCTGGGAGCCGGCATCGCCATTCTTATTTACTGCGCCTACTTTGTTTTACGTGGAAGTTTTACCGATATCGATAAACGTGCAAGAGTAACAGCTGTATACAACATTTTCGCATTTGCCATGTTATTCCCTACTATCTGGATCATTCCACGATTGGTAGGCAGTCTGCATCCCGGTGCACCGGGCAGCGATAGTGGTAATCCTGCTTTAAACTTTAATGATATTGACAGCCGTCTGCGTATAGTTTTTTACCCGGCAGTCATTGGCTGGACCTTATTGGCCGTTTGGATTTCTACGATCAAAATCAGAATAAAACTTTTGTCCGATAAATCACTCTTATAATGAAGAAAATACTCCTCGCTTTCCTACTGTTGGCAACAAACCTTTTGTTTTTTGCATCTTCAGCCGCTGCTCAGGCAGAGCAACCCGAAATGGCCGATGTAATGCGTAGCAATGGAAAGATTTATGTAGTGGTTGTTGTATGCTTAATTATCTTATTTGGTCTTATTGGTTATGTTATCCGCCTCGACCGTAAACTGTCGAAACTCGAAAAACAATCAAGAGACTAAACGATTGCTATATTCATTTTAAAAACGATTGTATGTCAACTACGAATTACAGCTTTTTCGGCGCAGTAGAACAGAGCTTCGATAAAGCCGCAGCTTTTACAAAATGGGATAAAGGTATCCTTGAACAAATCAAACAATGTAACAGTGTGTATCAAATGCGTTTCCCAGTTAAAATGGACGATGGTTCCATTGAAGTAGTGGAAGCATACCGTGTACAACACTCGCAACACAAAACTCCTTGTAAAGGTGGTATCCGCTTTTCAATGGAAGTAAACCAAGACGAGGTAATGGCACTTGCAGCACTGATGACGTATAAGTGTGCCATTGTAAATGTACCCTTTGGCGGTGCAAAAGGCGGTATTAAAATCAGCCCACGTACACGCTCTCCTTACGAACTGGAAAAAATTACCCGCCGTTATACGGCCGAGTTGGTAAAGAAAAACTTTATTGGCCCCGGCATTGATGTTCCTGCTCCTGATTACGGTACAGGCGAACGTGAAATGGCATGGATAGTAGATACCTACAGTTCATTACGCCCCGGCGAAATTGATGCAGCAGGTTGTGTAACAGGTAAGCCGGTTTCGCAAGGTGGTGTAAGAGGCCGTCGTGAAGCGACCGGTCTTGGTGTTTTCTATGGCATTCGTGAAGTTTGTAACATGGAAGATGTTATGAGCAAGCTCGGACTTACAACAGGACTTGAAGGCAAACGTGTAATTGTTCAAGGTCTTGGTAACGTAGGTTTTCATTCTGCAAAATTCTTCCAGCAAGCGGGTGCGAAAATTGTAGCGCTTGCAGAATATGAAGGAAGTATTTATAACTATGATGGATTGGATGTTGACGCTGTATTTAAACACAGACAGGAAACAAAATCAATTCTCAATTTCCCCGGAGCTACCAACTGCGAAAAGAATACAGATGCATTGGAATTAGAGTGCGATATTTTAATTCCTGCCGCTTTGGAAAATGTAATTAACGGAGATAATGCCCCACGTGTAAAAGCAAAAATTATCGGCGAAGCGGCAAACGGTCCGTTAACGCCTGAAGCAGATGAAATTTTTGTAGCCAATGGCGTGTTGGTTATTCCTGATATGTTCTTAAACGCAGGAGGTGTTACTGTATCGTATTTCGAGTGGTTGAAAAACCTCAGTCATGTACGTTACGGACGTTTGGAAAAACGTTTTACCGAAAACATGAACACCAACATTCTTGGCCAGATGGAATTTTTGAGTGGTAAGAAGGTGAAGAAAGAGCACAGAGATCAGATTACACATGGACCTGATGAAGTTGATTTGGTGTACAGTGGTTTAGAAGAAACAATGATTACTGCGGTTAACGAAGTAATGGATTGCTGGAAACAAAATCCGTCTATTCCGGATATGCGTACTGCAGCCTACGTTGTGGCTATTAACAAAGTAGCTATCAGCTATGCAGAGTTGGGCATTTTCCCATAAACTAACTGCAATTTTTACAATAGAAATCCCGCCTCTTTGGCGGGATTTTTTTATTGCCGTACTTCTAAAAAATGAACACTTATAATACGCTGTTGTTATTCCTTTCGTATACGTTTTAACAGGAAGATGTAACTTTAAGGCAATCTACGAAAGCCTTCATAACTGTTTGTTAAATGTGGCTTCATGGTAGGTCTGAAATGATGACAGCTTCGTTATTTTACAAGCAGAAAGGCACAGCCTTTGATCGTTTAAAAAAATAAAAAAGAATATAACAATGAAAGCAAAACACATTCTGGTAACCGTACTTGTGAGTGCCGTTACAGCTCTCTCAAGTGTTTTCCTCTATGCAAAACTGAGTAACAGAAACGGATCTGTTGCGCAAAGTCAGGGACAGCTTCCCGCAAACTATGCCGGTTTGTTCGACGGAGGTGGCGCACCGGGCCCTGTAGATTTTGAGGCGGCAGCTAACTCAACTGTGGCTGCAGTGGTACACATTAAAACAAAAACCAACCCTACACAAACAAGTAATACGCAGCGCCGTCGCAGCAACCCGTTTGGCGATATGTTTGGCGATGATTTGTTTGATCAGTTTTTTGGCAACCCCAAAAACAGCCGTCCGCAAATGGCGAGTGGCAGTGGCGTTTTTGTTTCTGCAGATGGCTACATTGTAACCAACAACCACGTGGTGGATGGTGCAGATGAAGTAACCGTTACGCTCAATACAAAAAAACAATACAAGGCTAAGGTGATTGCAACGGATGCCAATACCGATCTGGCTGTTATTAAAATTGAAGGTAACGGCTTCCCCTACTTGCTGTATGGTAACTCAGACGAAGTGAAATTAGGACAATGGGTATTAGCTGTAGGTTACCCGTTAACACTTGAAACAACGGTGACAGCTGGTATTGTTAGTGCAAAGTATCGTTTCCTCGGTATTAACCAACGCAATGCAGGCCGTAATGCCAATGTGGTTGAAAGTTTTATTCAAACCGATGCAGCTGTAAACCAGGGGAACAGCGGTGGCGCTTTGGTAAACACCAGCGGCCAGTTAATCGGTATTAACTCTGCTATTGCATCGCCAACGGGTGCTTATGCAGGTTATTCGTATGCAATACCTGTTAACATTGTAAAAAAAGTAGTTGATGACCTGATTAAATTCGGAACTGTACAACGTGCATTCTTGGGTATTCGACCGGAAGCGAATGCAGATGAAGATACCGACTCACAAATTAAAGAAGGTGATGGTGTAGTTATTGGCGAAGTAATGAGTAACAGTGCAGCTGCCGATGCTGGTTTAAAGAAAGGCGATAAGATTATTAAACTCGATAACAAAGCTGTTTCTACCTGGTATGAATTAACAGGTACAGTAGCCAGCTACCGTCCTGGCCAAAAGCTGAACGTTACCTTTATCCGCAATGGTAAAGAACAATCATCTGTACTTACACTTAAAAACAGCAGTGGTAATACAGAAATTGTAAAAGTTTCTTCTGCTGACAAATTAGGTGTTGAACTTGAAACATTGGATTCGAAAAAAGCAAAAGAATATGGTGTTGAAGGTGGTGTAGTTGTAAAAGCGTTGAGCGATGGCTTAATTGCAGAGCAAACCACCATCAAGAAAGGTTTTATTATTGTTCGTGCTGGCGGTAAAACAGTAAAGTCTGTTGATGAGTTAACAAAAATTATTGAAAGCGCTGGCAACAGTATTATCATAGAAGGTATCTATCCCGGTTACGAAGGTGTATACCAATATGCTATTAACGATTTACGGAACGAACCCTAAAAGAGATAATTATCAAAAAAAGTCCCCGATAAAACGGGGACTTTTTTTTATGCCTTCTGTAATACGAGATAGCCCCATTTATTGAGTGCAAACTCATCGGCACTGTTATACTCTTTGCCAGAAAATAACTCATGAAAATTACCCCGTACACGCATATCGTGTAAATAACATTGTACAGGTTCATTGGAAAGGTTGAGTAACACTAATAACTCTGCATCACCGTTTTTACGTACAAAACAAAAAACATGGTCGGGCGCTGTTGTGGCAATACGCCACGTAATCGCTGCATTATTTTTACCGGCAAATACTGCATGTTGCTTGCGTAATTGCAATAGTTTTTGATAGAACAGATGCAGCCTGGGTTTACCCGTCCATTCAATTTCATCTTTATCAAAAAAAGCAAGACGTTTTGTGTTTGGCAATTCCTGTCCGCTATAAATCAACGGCACACCACCCCATGTACAGCTGAACACAGCCAACGGCAGGGCTATATCGCCATACTTTTCATACTCACTTCCATTCCAGCTGTTTTCATCGTGGTTACTGGTAAAGAACGATTGAAGATGCGTTGGCGGATTTCTGTGCTTATACCCATCCAAAGCTTTATCTAACTCAACGATCCGCTTTTTGTGTTTATAAAACTCCTCGCTTACATGCATCCAATGCCAGGTATAACTTACATCAAAAACATGGGCAAATGGCTCATCGTTCCATTGGTCAAACTCGCCCAGCCAAAACAAAGGCCGTAAACGATCCAGAGCCCGTCTTGCCTCTGCCCAAAAATCAACAGATACCAACATGGCCATATCGCAACGAAAACCATCAATACCGCAATCAGTAACCCAAAACTTCATGGCGTCAATCATTGCTTTACGCAAAGCCGGGTTATAGAAATTAAGATGAATAACATCTTCCCAGTTTTCAACGGGCGGTTTAAAGTTACCCTCGTGATCCTGTGTATAATACTCCGGATGGCTGATAGTCCATTCATGATCCCAACCCGTATGGTTGGCCACCCAATCAATAATCGCTTTCATTCCCAAAGCATGAATTTGCTGAACAAGCGCTTTAAACTCATCAACAGTACCAAACTCAGGATTGGTGGTTACATAACTGGAGCAGGCATAATAACTGCCTAACGTTCCCTTTCTGTTTTTAACCGAAATGGGTGTTACCGGCATAAACCAGATAATTTCAACACCCATTTCTTTTAACCTTGGTAAATGTTTGGAAAAAGCAGCAAATGTTCCCTCTTTGGTATACTGCCGCAAGTTCACCTCATAAATATTCGATGCATGAACCCACTCCGCAGGTTTAAATTCAGTTGGCATAATGGTCATAATTCACCCCAATGATACGAACAATCGGCAAATACCCATCAGCCGGCTACGGCAACCACCCTGTACGTATTTGTATGCAGTTTAAACCATGTACCTTTGCTGCTGTTATACATTACCATGAAGAAGTTTGAAGTACCGAATATTTACCGCAGTTCGTTTATTACAGCCATCAAGAACAAACGCAAGCAGGATGATAAACTGAAGAAAGATTTTACTCCTACACAACTCAACCTCGGCGACGTACAATTTTACCTCGCACGCCATTTTGGATTTTGTTACGGTGTAGAAAATGCTATTGAAATTGCTTTCAGAACCATTGATGAAAATCCGGGCAAACGTATTTTCCTGTTAAGCGAAATGATTCACAATCCGCAAGTGAATGCCACACTCATTGAAAGAGGCGTTCAGTTTTTACAAGATACGTATGGTAAGCAACTGATTCCGTTTGATGATATTACAAACGATGACGTGGTGATTATTCCTGCATTTGGCACCACACTCGATATTGAAGAAATGCTGAAGGAAAAAGGCATACAAACGGAGAAGTACAATACCACCTGCCCTTTTGTTGAAAAAGTATGGAACCGCAGCGAACAGATTGCAACAAAAGGTTATTCAATTGTTGTACACGGCAAACCTAAACACGAAGAAACCAGGGCAACTTTTTCGCACGCCAGTTCGCATACCCCTACAGTTGTGGTTAACGATATGCAGGAAACCATTGAGCTTGGCAAGTACATAACAGGCGAAAAAGAACCCAATAGCTTTTACGATGAATTTAAGGGCCGTTATTCAGCCGGGTTTGATATCACAAAAGATCTGCAGCGTTTTGGTGTTGTCAATCAAACAACACAACTGGCCAGCGATACTCAGGCCATTGCAGAGTATTTAAAAGTACTTATTACAAAACACTATAACCTCACATCAGAAACAATTGGAGAACGTTTTGCAGATACAAGAGATACGCTTTGTTATGCAACTAACGATAACCAAACGGCAGTTTCGGGCATGCTGGAAACAGATGCTGACCTGGCGATTATTGTAGGTGGTTATAACAGCTCCAATACCACGCATCTTGTAGAATTATGCGAAGAGAAGTTGCCAACGTATTTCATTAACAGTACAGATAAGTTATTATCCGCTACTGAAATCATGCACTTCAATTTTCATAACAAACAAGAGTATGTAACAAAAGATTTTTTGCCGGCAAAACGCCCGTTGAAAATAATGATCAGCAGCGGGGCATCTTGTCCCGACTCACTGGTTGAAGAAGTAATGGATAAGCTGGCGGAAATACTTACCGTTCAGCAGGAGTTTGAAAAACTGAAACAGGCTTTTCTTTAAAATATTACGGGGCTTTTAAAAAAGCCCCGTAATCTCATAATTTACCTTGCTGTTTTACTGCACAACAACCCGTTCTGTTAAAGTCTCACCTGTTTCTCTAAACAAGATTTTCAGCACATAAACTCCGGGCTGCAAATTGTTCATCTGCAAGGTTTGATTCCGCAATCCACTCATTTGCTTGAGCATTTTACCGCAATAGTCGGTAAGCATCATGTCGTAAGATCCGGCATTTGAAGGAAGAGCAATTTTAAATGTACCATTGCTGGGGTTCGGATGAATTGTTACATACATTTTTCCACCTTCAGTCCGCACAGCTTTGATATCGCTATAACTGTATTTACCGTCCATTTCTATCATTTTTAACCGGTAGAATGCTACAGTACCTGCTGCGAGACTTCCATCATTATAACTGTATGTAAATCCTAACATTGCATCAGAACCTTCCGATTTTGCTTGTACAAATGCAATACTTTCAAATACACCGTTTCCTGTTTTCCGTTCAATATAAAATCCGTTCATACGATTTTCCGCTTCAGTTTTCCATTGCAACTCAGCACTTCCATTACTTCTGTGCACGTCAAAACTTACCAACTTCAAATCCAAAGGAGAGCACGCATTAACCAACAGATTAATTGCCTTATTACTGTATCCGTTGGTATTAACAACAACCCAAAGGTTTCTGTCTGCATCAGGCTTATTAAGGCTATATGGTAAGTAGCCGATATTGGTTGCCACAAAGCTGTTTACACCACCAGCTATAGTAGTTGCGTAGCTTGCTGAATAAACCATCACGTTATCTTCTGGTCCGTAAGTACCGACTGAACCACTCACAAGAGGATCGCTTGGATTGTCAAGATAAACTTCAAAAGTACCGGAGATACTGAATGGCGCCACAGACGTAATGATCGTATTAAATGTTCTCGGAGTTGAACAATTCACAAATCCATTAACTCTGGGATCAATGGTAAATGAAACACCACAGTTTACACATTGAGCGTTTTGCGCAATTTGTCCTTGCGAAGACCAAAAGTCAGCCTTCATACTGATAATGTCATTACAACCCTGAGGAACAGTAATCTGTACTCCTTTAATTGTAAATCTTGCACTGTCTCCTGTGGGGTAAACACTCCTTATTAACCCAGTTGCCGGAGTGAGAATTACAGTAGGATCAGGATAATAGATTTGAATTAATGTAGGAGCCGGATGCCCTGCATGTGTTTCATTATGTATCCCAATATTGATTTTAGATAGCAGTAAATCAGTTGCCACAGGGGGTTTTGCATTATTTGGAGGAGGGGGGCATTGGAAATAATCAGGATAATCATTCACCAACCAGGCATGCATGTAAATGTACTTGTTGCCTCCATTGTTTTCAATGGTGAAAATAAAATCAAAATTCACATCACAAGCGCCGGGAATTGTTGAAGATGGTACAGAAGAGTTAACCTTGACAATAACATTTTTTATTGTGCATTGAGCGGTCAAATTGTTATAGAGTGGCATCATTGCCAGCAGTAATAACAGGAGTAAAATCTTTTTCATAAAATACTTTTTAATGATTAAAAATTATTTTCCTGTATTGTACGGCGTAGAGACCAGTATTGTAAATACTGAATTTGCGTCAACAATTTTATAAAGAACTCTAAGGCTTCATAATTAGAAACCCTCTTGATGATTTAAAGGTAAACCTACAGCATGCCTATTCCAATGACATTTATTATATAATGGCTTGTGAGAGATGATTATGATCATAAAAAAACAAGCGTGCCTCCGTTTGGAGGCACGCTTTCTCTTTGTTTTATCTGGTTTTTCTGTCCAAACAGTTTATTGCACAACGATTCGCTGTGTAATTGTTTCTCCGGATTCACGGAAATTAAAACGAAGCATATATACACCGGCTTTCAGGTTATTGATTTGCATATTCTGCACCCGAATACCAGACCAGCGTTGAATTGATTTTCCTGTATAATCGTCTAACGATACATCCATTAGGCTGTTACTTTCCGGTATTGCCACATTCACTGTACCACGACTTGGGTTTGGATAAACTGAAATGATTAATTGACCGTTTCCGGTACGCACAGCTTTCACTTCACTATAGGACGAACGACCGTCCAGATCAACCTGCTTTAATCGATAGTAAGTAACCCCTCTTTGCAAAAGCTGCTCATCGTTAAAGCTGTAACTATAAGCACTGCCATTACCATTAGGCGCCTTCGAGTCTACAAACCCAATTTTTACATACTGGCCATTTGCCACTCGTTTTTGTACTTCAAATCCTTGATTGTTATTTTCCTGCTCTGTTTCCCAATTTAAAAATGCCTTACCACTTCTTTGAATTACATTAAACATTTTAAAATTGACAGGAAGCGTTGCGCATGTATTTGTCAATTTTCCTGTTACAGCTGCTACACCTGCAGTTGTAGGCGTAACTCTTACCAAAAGATTTTTAGTTGATAACGGACTTCCATTAGGAAGTGAGTAATAATTATCAAAGGAAATATATCTTGTTAATCCGGAAGGAGCTCCGGCAACTGCTGTAGAAAATGATATTGCTGTCGGAGTAAGATTTTGATCTCCTGCATCAATCGTATTATCACTGTTTGCATCGATATATACCTGGTATGTACCAGAAATAACATCTGGTGTGCCTGGAGGGTTTTGATAATTGGCATCAATAATCAAATCATAATTCAAGTCAGACACTTGTGTTCTGCAATCAATTTTACCTGTAATATTAACAAGGTATGGTTTAAATGATGATTGATTATGACACTGTACACCATTGCTTGATGCATTTGTGCCAGCAAGATACAAACCGATGTCGTAAGAGCCGCAAGGCAACCCAGAACTAAACTTAATTCCGGTTATTTCAAATTGTGTACCACCTGTAACAGGTGTTGCCGTTACAGTATAACCAGATTGCTGTGGAACTAAACCATTAATACCGGTATAGTAAGCATTCCAGTTTGTAGTATAAGTTAAAGCTAAATATCCGCCAAGGCTTTCGATGCTTGATGGCACCGTTGATGATGGACCATTTTTACAATCGAGATTTACCGCAGCATTGTAAAAAAACAAATTGGCAAACTTCATTCCTGAATTATGCAGCAACTTGAACGCCAAAGTAATTGTTGCTTCGCATTGTCCATTAACTTCCTTGAATTCTGTTACCGCAGATTTAATATCTAATGCAGTAATGTTACAGTTATTTGCGTTGCTTACCTGAGTACAGTTAATTTGAGCCTGTACTTTTAATGCAAAAAGTGAAATTGAAAATACGGTAGTAAAAACTAGTAAAAACTTTTTCATACAAAGGTTTTTTGAGGTTAAGAAAACAGAGGTGTTTCAAGAGGACACTTGTAGAAAAAGTTGTTCAAGGGATATAGGTGTATTAAAACTCTGATTAAATTAGATCAGATCATTCAAAGGCTTGGCAAATTGATTTTCGCTTTTTACTAAAGCAATATGAAGATGTGGTAAAATCAGCGGTAAAGGACTTTGGTGTTCTTAGGATGGAGAATACTGATTAATGTTACAAAAGTAAAATTGGTAAATGACAAATGCAAGCGATCATTCTTATTTTTTTCAAAATAAAAGACCTCACTTTCGTGAGGTCTTTTTTGTTTTGATTTTATCTGGTTTTTCCTGTCCCGAATTTATTGCACAGCAATTCTTTCTGTGATTGTTTCTCCGGTAGCTCGAACACTTACACGAAGTGTATACATACCAGGCTTAAGGTTCGTTAACTGAAGGTTAGATGTGTTAACACCATTCCACTGTTGTAAAGATTTACCAGCGAAATCTGTTAATGTTACATCAACCGCACCAATACCGGCAGGAATCGCAACATTTGTTGTACCACGGCTTGGGTTTGGATATACAGAAAGCAAGAGTGTTCCATTTGCTGATCTTACTGCTCTGATTTCGCTGTATGTAGCACGACCATCAAAATCAACTTGCTTTAAACGATAGTAAGTAACGCCTTTTGGTAAAGCTGAGTTATCATCGAATGAATATGAATATGCAGTACCGTTACCACCCGGAGCTTTTGAATCAACAAATGCAATCTTTTGGTAAGTGCCGTTTCCAATACGACGCTCTACTTCAAAACCGTCATTGTTCAATTCCAAAATTGTGTTCCAAGTAAGGGTTACTTTACCTGATTTTTGAGCAGCATCGAAATTTGCAAGTGTAACCGGTAAAGATGACTGAGAACATAAAGTAGATGCTTCAGCTGGAAGATCTTGCTGATTGTTATCATTCGCATCAATATAGAATTGATATTGAACAGATCCCTGAACAATAGGTCCAATATTGTCTGTTTCAAAACACCAGCTCAAATAAGTTTTACCTGCACGAGTAGCTGTTTTTTTTGTGCTTTCAACAACGGTTGCAGTTGCACCATTTTGCACAATTAATGCAATTTGCAGTTTAGCATTGGGTGCAGTAGTAAATTCAATTTCAATTCCACCACCTGTTGCAGCCGTTTCCGCAGGCAAATTCTTACAATCATTACCGTTATTACGTTTTGCATCGGTAGGACAAGGTGTTTGTGCAAAAGCACCAGAAATAATTAAAACTAGAGCAGAAGAGAGTAAAAACTTTTTCATAAAAAAGGTTTAGAGGTAAAGTAATAGATTGGTGGTTCAAAGGACACCTTTTGAAAAAGCTATTCAATAGAGGATATAGTGATTACTGACTCCCGACAGGGAATTAGCTCATCACAGGAAGATGGACAGTATTACCAGAAATTAATAAACGATTAATTGGGGAAAATTGGATCGGATCAGCAGGATGAGGGGATTTAGGGGAGTTTTTCAGGACTGGATTGAGATGTAAAAGTATACTTCCAAATTGAAATAACAAACTTTTTTGTAAAAAAATTAAGTATTTACCCTTTCTATTTATTTTTAATAGAATCGATACACTTATCTAATACTATGCCTAACTGCTCATCAGGTGTAAGATTCGTATTGTCAACAATAAGTGCATCATCAGCTTTACGAAGTGGGCTAAATTCCCTATTAGAATCAATATAATCCCGCATTTCAAGATTATCTTTCACTTCTTCAATTGTTATATTAGGATTTTTTTCATACAATTCTTTAAACCTGCGTTCAACTCTTACAGCTATATCTGCTGTCATAAATATTTTCAACTCCGCATCAGGAAAAACAGTGGTACCAATATCCCTTCCATCCATTACTACACCTTTCGATTTGCCCATCGCCTGTTGTTGTTTCACAGCAAATGCACGCACTTGCTTAATGGCAGCCACTTCACTTACTTTTTCAGCTATAACCAGATCTCGGATAACATACTCCACATTTTCGTCATTCAGATACATTTCTGAGTCACCGGTTTTCGGGTTCGTTTCAAAATGTAAGGCAATATTCTGCAGCGCATCTTCTACTTCTGCATCATTGGTCCAGTTTGTATGATTTCGCAAGAAAAAAAGCGTTATTGCCCTGTACATCGCACCGCTATCGATATACAAATAGTTTAGCTTTTTAGCCAATTGCTTGGCCAATGTACTTTTGCCACAGGAGGAAAAACCGTCAATTGCGATATTAATCTTCTTCATACAATAGAAACGCAAATCTAACTAAAAACCCCGCTGTTGAGCGGGGTTTCGTAATTAGTTTCTGAAGATTAAGACTCAGAAGATTTTGCTGACTTCTTGCTTTTCTCTTTAAATGAAAACTTGATTAATTGGTTTTCTTTATCCAGATCTGCAATAACAGCATCGCCTTCTTTAATGTTCATTTTAAGAATTTCTTCTGCTAAAGGATCTTCCAGGTATTTCTGAATAGCCCGGTGCAACGGACGGGCACCAAACTGAGAATCGTAACCTTTATCAGAAATAAACTCTTTTGCTTCGGTGGTTAATTCAAGCGTAAACCCAAGATTTTTTAATCTTGTACTTACTCCTTTCATTAAAATATCAATGATCTTAAAGATATGATCTCTTGTAAGCGAATTAAAGATCATTACATCATCAATCCTGTTCAAAAACTCCGGTGAGAATGTTTTCTTCAATGCTTTTTCAATAACCGCTTTATTATTCTCTTCTGCATTTTGCATGCGTGTGGCGGTTGCAAAACCCACACCTTCACCAAAATCTTTCAACTGACGGACACCAATGTTCGATGTCATGATGATCAACGTATTCTTAAAATCAACTTTGCGTCCAAGTCCGTCCGTAAGCTGACCATCATCTAACACCTGCAACAGAATATTGTAAATATCAGGATGGGCTTTTTCAATTTCATCGAGCAATACGACGGAATAGGGTTTGCGACGAACACGTTCTGTGAGCATACCACCCTCTTCATAACCAACATAGCCCGGAGGCGCACCAATTAAACGGCTCACAGTGAATTTTTCCATGTATTCACTCATGTCAATACGAATCAGCGACTCTTCACTATCGAACATATAACGGGCCAACGCTCTTGCCAACTCAGTTTTACCAACACCTGTAGGGCCCAGAAAGATGAATGTACCAATCGGCTTCTTAGGATCTTTTAAACCCACACGGTTACGCTGGATGGCTTTCACCACTTTAGCAATGGCTTCATCCTGTCCTATTACAGCACCTTGCAGTTCGTCTGCCATTTTACGCAGCTTTTCTGTTTCGGCCTGTACCATACGTTTAACAGGAATACCGGTCATCATACTTACCACTTCTGCAATAGCTTCTTCATCAATCGGGTAGCGCTTGTGTTTGCTTTCTTCCTCCCACTTTGCCTTTGCTTTTTCCAACTCTTCACCCAAACGCTTTTCGGTATCACGTAAGGAAGCAGCTTCTTCAAACCGCTGGCTTTTTACCACTTTGTTTTTTTCCTGCTTAATGTCTTCGATCTTTTTCTCCAAGTCGAGAATTTCCTGTGGCACATTGATGTTCTTCAGGTGAACACGGGCACCAACCTCATCCAACACATCAATTGCTTTGTCGGGCAATAAACGATCAGTCATGTAGCGATCGCTTAACTTAACGCAGGCATTAATCGCTTCGTCGTTATATGATACGTTGTGAAATTCTTCATACTTCGGCTTGATGTTATGGAGGATCTGAATGGTCTCATCAATACTTGGCGGATCAACAATTACTTTTTGGAAACGACGATCTAAAGCACCGTCTTTTTCAATGTACATTCTGTACTCATCAAGCGTTGATGCTCCGATACATTGCAACTCGCCTCTGGATAATGCCGGTTTGAAAATATTGGATGCATCTAGTGAGCCGCTTGCACCGCCGGCACCAACGATGGTATGAATTTCATCGATGAACAAAATCACATCTCTGTTTTTCTCCAGTTCATTCATGATGGCTTTCATACGTTCTTCAAACTGGCCACGGTATTTTGTACCGGCAACCAATGCTGCCAGGTCAAGCGAAACCACACGTTTATCGTACAGTACACGTGAAACTTTGCGTTGAACAATACGTAATGCAAGCCCTTCTACAATGGCAGTTTTACCAACACCAGGCTCACCAATTAAGATCGGGTTGTTCTTTTTACGGCGGCTCAAGATTTGAGACACACGCTCAATTTCATCTTCACGGCCAACAATAGGATCCAATGCCCCATTCTCAGCTAATCGTGTAATATCTCTTCCGAAATTATCAAGTACCGGTGTCTTACTTTTTGCACCAGCGGGTTGCTTAGCTCTTGACTGGGCGTATTTTGATTTTTCGTCATCAAAATCTTCTTCACCCGGATCGTCGTATTCGGCTCTTGGTTCGTTTGATTTTACCATACCTAATTCGTTTCTGAAAATATCATAATCGATTTCAAACTGATTCAAAATCTGTGTTGCAATATTTTCTTTGTTTTTCAAAATGGAGAGCATCAGGTGTTCTGTTTCAACCTGCGGACTCTTTAATGCTTTTGCTTCGAGTACGGTAACACGTATTACCTTCTCTGCCTGCTTTGTTAAAGGAAGACTGTTAATGTTTGCGATGTTTTTACCCGTTTTATCTTTAACAGCGAGTTCTATTTCCTTTCGCAATTCATATAAATCGACCTGTAAGTTTTTTAATACTTTAATGGCGGTGTTTTCTCCTTCCCGAATCATCCCGAGTACGAGATGTTCAGTGCCGATAAAATCATTTCCAAGCCGCAACGCTTCTTCCCTGCTGAACGAAATGATTTCCTTTACTTGTGTTGAAAAATTATGATCCATAACGGATATTCGGTTTTTACAATTATAACGAATAATTTTGACTGAAGTTTACGATAAGTTACACACTATCTGTTAATAAAACTATGAATGTCAAAATTGATACCAAGGAAAAATTCCACGTCATTACACCGGGCGAAACAACGCTTTCGGAAAATATGACAGAAGAATTCAGCCAATTGTTGCTTTCCTGTCTGGAAAAAGACATAAAGAATGTTGTACTCAGCCTGAAAGAGGTTACAAGTATTGACAGTTCTGTAGCACAGGCAATCGTTAATTGTCAGCAAGAGTATTACGAAAATCAAAACTCATTTGTAGTTTGCGATATGACGCCTGCTGTTGAAACGTTTTTTGAAGAAGCTGAACTTCTTGATTTGTTGAATTTTACACCCACTGAAAGTGAAGCATGGGATATTGTTCAAATGGAAGAAATTGAGAGAGAACTTTTTGAAGACGAATAACCCGTTTCATTTTAAAAGAACCTAAACCAACTGATACATGCTCGCTGTAACCATACTTGGCAATAACTCGGCTATACCTGCATACGGAAGACACCCTACCTCTCAAATTATTACTACCAGCGATGATCTGATTATGTTCGATTGTGGTGAGGGCAGCCAGATTCAGATCATGAACTTTAAAATTAAGCGCAGCCGTATTAATCATATTTTCATTTCGCACCTGCATGGCGATCATTACTTTGGTTTGATTGGTTTACTCAGCAGCCTTGCTTTGCTTGGTAGAATTCAGCCACTAACGGTTTACGGCCCTGCTCCATTAAAACAAATCATCGAATTACAGTTTCAGATTTCCAATACGAGTCTTCCTTTTCAATTTACCTTTCATGCAATTGAGGAAGCCGGTTTGCTTTTAGATGCGAAGAACTACACCGTGGAATGCTTTCCAACACAACACCGCATCGAATGCTGGGGCTTTCTGGTTCGGGAAAAGAAACAGCCACGTAAAATAAATGTGGAGAAGGTTTCGGCCTACAATATCGACACCGCATTCTTTCCTTCTTTACAAAAGGGTGAAGACTTTGTTGCCGCAGATGGAACGGTGATTAAAAACGAACTGCTTACCGATGCAAATACAAAAGCAAAAAGCTATGCCTTTTGTGCAGACACGATTTACGATGAAGGATTGGTGCCGGTTATTAAGGATGCTGATATGATCTATCACGAAACAACCTACCCTGCTTCATTAACCGAAAAGGCAACAGAGCGTCATCATTCTACCAGCAAGCAGGCTGCGAGTATTGCAGCTTTAGCCAATACAAAACGTCTTTTGATCGGTCATTTCTCAGCTAAATTCGAAGATATCGGGCAGTTTGAACGGGAAGCGAAAGAAGTTTTCCCTGCAACCGAAATTGCGATGGAAGGAACTACTTACCTCGTATAAGTTTGGTTGAGCCAGTTAAGAAACAGCGGCATTTCCTTTTGCCAGAAGCGTTCGTTGTGTTGTCCATCTTCCTCTACGGTCAGCTTCAATTTGCGGGCTCCTTTTTGCAACAACAGGTTATACATGCGCCGCATATCATCTTCCATTTCTTTGCCTTCGAGTTTACCACACACAAAGAAAAATGCAGTACCGGCGGTTGGTTGTGCCTGAACTGCAGTAAACAATTGTGGAGCAATCCAGAAAGAAGGTGAGAACACCCCTGCCTTTGAAAAGATGGCAGGGTATTTAAACGCTGTATAAAACGAAATTAATCCACCCATGGAACTGCCGGCGATGGCTGTATTGGCAACTTCCTTTTTTGTACGAAACCTTTGATCGATGTAGGGCTTTAGTGTTTGTGCAAGAAAATCGGCATAAGCATCCCCTTCAGCTTTGCCGAATTTTGAATCGAACGGGTTATACTCTGTTAAACGTTGGTTGTTACCATGATCGATACCAACAATGATCCATTGCTTTTTTGCAGGTACCGAATCCATCAGTTCATCTACTCCCCATTCACCATACGATGAGGTAAGTGCATCAAACAAATTCTGCCCGTCGTGCATATACAGCACAGGGTAAGTTTTCTTCGATAATGCATAACCTTCGGGCAGGTAAATCCATATTCGGCGCTTCCTGTTCAGCTGAGGCATATAAAAGGCCGTATCAAGCACAAATACATTTTTTGTGCGGGTTGATACGGGCGGGCGCTGCGGCATATCATCGGCCCAGGCTGCAATTGTTAGGTGAATCGTTGTATCGGATTGAATTTTGAGTATACGGTTACTGATAGCTGAACCGTTAGCGGCACATTCCACTTTTGTCCATTGCCCCCTTGTTATCTTGTATTCAAACAAACCGGCCGATGGTAACTTAATTTGCTTTACAAACTTGCCATCTGCGTTTTTCGAAAACCGGAAATCGGCCAGTGACGGATTCCAGTCGTTAAAACTCCCGGCTAAATACAATGCTTCATTCGCATGCGAAGCAGGCACCGCATCAATTTCAAAATGAACAGTGTACTGTGCCTCAGCAATGCTAATGCCGCTTAAAACTGCAAAAAGAAACAGGAAAAACTTCTGAAAGCCATATTTCATACATCAGAAGATACGATTGTTACCCGAGACGCTGCAAATACTTTGCAACAGCTGCATGTAAACCTTCACTTAATGGTACAACCGGCAAACGCAGATTGTTTTCAATAAGACCGAGTTCTGCCAAAAATGCTTTTACACCTGCAGGGTTGTTTTCTGCAAACAACAGATCGTAGGCTTCCAGCATCTGATCGTTGAGGAGTTTAGCTGCAGCAAAATTATTTTGTAACGACAGTCTTACCATTTCGGAAAATTGCTTCGGCATACAGTTGGCTATTACGCTGATGATGCCATCCATACCACAAGCCATTTGCGGCAAAGCCAGGTTATCGTCGCCACTCAATACCAAAAAGTCGGCGGGCTTATCTTTTAAAATCTGCATCGCCTGTGTAAGGTCGCCACTGGCCTCTTTAATACCAATGATATTTTTGAAATCGTGAGCCAGACGCAACGTTGTTTGTGCCGACATGTTACGGCCGGTACGGCCCGGAACATTATAAAGAATAATTGGCTTGGGCGATACTTCGGCCAAGGCTTTATAGTGCTGATAAATACCTTCCTGTGATGGCTTGTTGTAATAAGGGCTGGCGCTTAACACAGCTGCCGCTTTATGCAACGGAAAAGTTTCAAGATCTTTTATAAGCGAAAGAGTGTTGTTGCCGCCAATACCTACTACAACAGGTACACGATCTGCAACTACCTGGTAAGTAAAGAGGATCAGTTCGATCTTTTCTTCTTTACTCAACGTAGGGGTTTCGCCGGTTGTGCCAAGCGTAACCACATACTCTGCACCGTTATCAATTACATAATTTATTACTCGCTCAAGAGCAGGAAAATCAATTTCCATGTTCTGCTTAAATGGCGTTACCAAAGCCACGCCTGTACCTCTCAACAATTCTCTGTAGTTCATAAAAAACACTAAAACATGATTCGTTATTCTAACGGAAATAAAAATTTACAGTTCGTCCCAGAAGCCCATTTTGCTGTAACGCTCAATGCGGCTGTTAATTCGCTCTTCAGGCGATAATGCTTTCAGCTGCTGCAACAAAGGAAGTAACTCCTTTTTTAACAACTGTCCTGCCAAGTCATAATCCCAATGAGCTCCACCTGCCGGTTCGGGTACAATACCATCTACAAGGCCAAATTCGTGCATATGCTCGGGTGTAAGTTTTAACTGCTCAGCCGCAATTTCCTTCTTATCCCAACTGCGCCATAAAATAGAGCTGCAACTTTCGGGCGAAATAACCGTGTACCAGGTATTCTCCAGCATCAGTACTTTGTCGCCCACGCCAATGCCTAACGCACCACCGCTTGCTCCTTCACCAATGATGACGCAGATTACCGGTACTTTCAGCCTGATCATTTCATAAATATTACGGGCAATAGCTTCACCTTGTCCTCTTTCCTCGGCCTCTAGTCCGGGATAAGCACCGGGTGTATCTATTAATGTAATGATTGGCTTATTAAACTTCTCTGCAAGCTTCATTAACCGCAAGGCTTTACGATACCCTTCCGGGTTGGCCATGCCGAAATTCCGAAGCTGACGCATTTTGGTGTTGATTCCTTTTTGCTGACCGATAATCATAACTGTTTCGCCATCGAGTTGGGCAAAACCACCAACCATCGCTTTATCGTCCTTTACGCCTCTGTCGCCATATATTTCGACAAAGTTGGTGCACATTTTATCAATGTACTTTAATGTATACGGACGATCGGGGTGACGACTCAACTGTACTTTTTGCCAGCTGGTAAGTTCTTTGGTAATCTCTTCCCTTTTCTGGATAATACTTTTCTCCAGTTGCTCAATCGTTGCCGAATAATCAACTTTCGGATTTTTTTCCGCACGATGACGGAAATCTTTCAGCTCATCTGCCAATTCCTTAATCGGCTTTTCCAATTCAATAAACTGACGGTTTTCTAATGATGGCATAGTATATAAGAAGTTAGATTGCTAAATTAAATGTTCGGGCTGCAATATTAATGAAAAAAAGGCCGCCTCTGTACAGAGGCGGCCTTTTATAGAAAGATGAATAGAATCTTATCGATTATTTATCCCACCAAACTTTCGCATCCTGAGAGTTATTCGAATAACCCGCAGCAGCAGCAGCGTAGTTAGTTGGGTTATACAAAGGTTCGTTTGGTCCGTAAGGAATACGTCGTGGAACCTGTTTGCCGGAACCCGGAGCAGGCGTTAATACAGGATATCCTGTTCTGCGCCACTCAGCCCAACCTTGGTTACCATCAGGGAAATGAGACAACCAACGCTGTTCTGCAATTTTCTGAGCATCATTGGTTCCAAGTGCAACAGCAGGCTGTGCCAGGTAAGTGGCAATAGCACCGGCATTGGTAATACCCCAACGGTTCATTTCTAAAGTGATACCGGTTGCGTACATGGTAGCAGTAACCTCAGAAGTCCAGCCTAAACGAGCAGCTTCAGCACGAGCAAGATACATCTGACCTGCAGTTACCAAGTACACGGGCATAGTTTGCGGTGTATTGGTAAATGCATAGAGGAACGCAAAGTTTGGATTCAATGTTTGCCAAGCCAATGCATCGTTACGTGTTAAACCGTAAGGGAAACCTTGTGTGGTGTGACCAAACGCATTGATACGTGGATCATTAATACCACTGAGGTAATCTGTAACTGTTTTGCTTACAGCAAAGTCGAAACGTTGTGTAATTACATAATAGTTATAGATCGGGTTTCTGTAGTTACCACCTGGGTAAACGATACCTGCATTATCAGCATTAGCATCAATTACACCTGCAGCAATTGCAGCAGCAAATTCAGTTTTACCTAAAGTTGCATTTGCTTTCGACATACGTAAAGCTGCAATTGCACGAATGGAATTAGCAAGCTTTTTCCATTTTGTTGTGTTACCGCTAAACAACACATCGCCCTGTACAGTTGCACCACCATCAAACTGAGCTACTGCTTCTTTGAGCTCGTTAATGATTGCAGGATAAATATTCTCCTGCTTATCGTAAGGAATAGTTCCTTTTCCTTGCAAAGCCTGAGAATAAGGCACATCACCAAATGCATCTGTTAACATCAGGTAATAGTACGACTTAAGGATGCGTGCAATAGCAATTTGGTTTGCATTTGAACCATATTGTGCAGCACTTGCTTTTGTATCAGGATTTGTGTTTGTATTGATGATATTCTGAAGATCATACATATCGCCTGCATAAATACCATCCCAGTTTAATGTGGGGGCAGCATAGCGGGAGATATCGGTGTATTGCGTTTCAGACATATACTGGCAGTATAAACCTGCAGTTGTGTTAATACCACCACCCCAAACGTTATTACCAACATTTGCCAACACATTTGTAAGCAAAGCCGAAGTAATAGGTACAGTAGTAGCATTCGGATTTCTGTTAATGGTACCGAAATCATCGATACCTTTTTTACAACCCGTAAAGGCTAATGCAGAAACCCCCAACACTAAGGCCATCTGTTTTATATTCATTCGTTTCATATTCTGTAATTAAGGGTTTTAGAAATTAAGTTTCAGGTTAAAGCCAAAAGAACGTGAACCTGTTAACTGACCATCTTCACCGAATACGCCACTGATCTCAGATGGATCGAAGTTTTTCGCATCACGATAGAAGAAGAACAGGTTACGACCGATAACTGAAAGCTGTGCAGCCTGAAATGCTTTACCAAATTTGCCAAGCTTCTCTACAGGAATTGCATAACCAAGACTTACTTCACGCATTTTAGCATAAGATAAGCTATGTACAAACGGTTCTGCAATTTGCTGATAGTAGAACTGGTGATAATAATCGTAAGCAGAAATGTACACATCTACAGGAGTTCTGCCATCAGAAGCAGCTACACCTTGTACACGTACACCACCACCTGCAGAAGGATCATCACGCTTTGGATTACCCTTATCATTTAAACCTGCAGTAGCTTCAAAAATTCCTGAGAAATGACCCCATTGCTCAGACAATGAGAAGAATTTACCACCAATTTGGTAATCCATTGTCATACCCAATGTAAAGGCCTTGTAAGTAATGAAGTTTTGTAAACCACCTGTTGTTTTAGGAACAACCGGGCCCCAACGCTTTGTAGCATCTCTTTGATACCAACCTAAACCACCGCTGAAACCATTTGTGGTAATTAACGGCTGGCCTGCAGCATTGCGTGCAATACCACCGCCGGTTAACATACCCCACTGCTCACCCACATAGTGGAAAGCACGTGCAAAACGAGTACCAAAAGAACCGCCAGATAAAGTATAGCTGGTTAAACCTGGAGCAAGCGCTTTCACCTTGTTATCGATGAGGTATGCATACGTTGTATTTACATTCCAGCTGAAGTTTTTCTTCTTGATGATGTTAGCACCAAGTTCTACCTCGATACCAGAACGTTGAACCCATGCAGCGTTGATTGTTTGTGAAGTGAAACCACTTACACCACTCACTGTTACACCTAAAGGTTCGTCTTTGTTATCTTCTTTATAATATGTAACTGTCAGGTTCAATCTGTTTTTCAGGAAACGCAGATCGATACCAGTTTCCCATGTTGTTGTTAAAGCACCACGGAGATTTGGATCGGGAGAACCATCAGGAGTTGACATTAAGAAGTTTGTACCCCATAAGAGTGGGTTTACACCATAGTTCAGGTTAAGTGCATATGGGTTAAGCGTTTTTGGCTTTTTACCCCATGAACCAAACACTTTACCAAAGTTTAACCAAGACAATTTGTCTTGTGTAAACTCGCTGAACACAAATGAAGCACCAACTGATGGTGATAATAATGAGTTATTACCGTTAGGAAGTGTAGAGAACCAGTCGTTACGAACAGCCCATGTTACACTTGCAAACTTCTTGTATTCGAAATCACCAAACGCAAACAATGAATTCGCAGCTTGATCTGAACGACCGTTGCTTACAGTTGGAGTTGTTTTAGAGTTAGAAATTGCATACAGATCAGGAACACTTAAACCGTTGTTTGTGTTAGCAGCAACGTTTCTGTTTCTGATTTGTAAACGGTTTGCACCGGCATTAACTGAAACAGCCAGGTCACCGAAGCTCTTTGTATAAGTAGCTACAGTTTCGAAGTTCCATTCTCTGTTAACAGTTGTGCTTGTACCGTAACCGGCTAAGAAACCTGTTTGTACACCAGAATATTCAATGAGCGTTGGAATAATGTTTTCAACACCTGCATTGAACTGGTCTGTACGGATGGTTCCTTTAATTTTAAAGTTGTTGTTCAACTTAAATACGAGGTTCAGATCACCATACAGGCGGTCACGCTTTTGCTGGTAGTTGATATTCTCATAATAAGAATTCATATTATACCAGTAGTTCGCACCCCAAACACTGTTACGTGGATTAGCAGCACTCCATGAACCCGGATTACGACGGAAGTTCCATGAAGCCAATGTACCGATTGGAGTTTTTAAGCCAGAAAGTTCTTTCAGGATACCCATGTCGAGGTCACGATGGAACCACTGGTTAAAGTTACCTGAAGAGTTATTGGCATAACCATCACCAAATTCACCATTAATCTGCTGGTTAGTATAAGTAACATTCGCCCCTACAGTAAAGAAGCGACCCAGATCCATGCTGAAAGTAGTAAAGAGGTTATGTCTGATTGACTTTGTATTAGGCAATAAACCTTTTACAGACTGGTTTGTGTAAGAAACACGCAAACTCTGACCTGCGCCATTGTTTTGTGTAAAGCTTACGTTGGTATTATTAGTAACACCTGTATTCCAGAAATCACGTACGTTATTTGGTTGAGCTGTGAAAGCAGCTGTTTGCGCATATCTGTCATGACCAGGAATAAATGCATACCAGGGAATATATTGACCACCGTCAATTTTTGGACCCCAGCTGGCATCATCTGTAAAGTCATGATAACGCTTACCATTTAATGCTTGCCATTCTGCAGGCATGGTGTTGTTGTAAGTAAAAGTTAACCAATCACCATCACCGCCACCATATTCGTTTTGGTAACGTGGTAAATAAGCAGCTTTATCGATTGTTACACCTTGGTTAACTTCGATACCAATACCTTTTTTACCGGCAAAACCCTTTTTGGTAGTAATAACAATTGCACCGGCACCAGCACGGCTACCGAACAATGCAGTTGCGTTCGCACCTTTCAGAACTGTTACGTCCTGAATATCATCCGGGTTAATGTCAAATGAGTTTGTAATAGTACCATCCACAACATAAATCGCAGATTGGTCACCTAAAGAACCGCCACCACGAATACGCAGGAAACCCTGATCGTTTAATTTAGCAGTAGCCTGACCACGGAACTGAACACCCGCAACTTTACCAGCCAACGCATTGTTGAGGTTTGGTTGACGGATAACATTTAATTGCTCAGCCTTAATAACCTGAGAGCTAAATGCAGTTGTACGTTGTGATTTTTTTACGCCGAAGGCGCTAGTAACTAAAACCTCCTGAAGCTCATCAGCCTTGGTTTTAAGAGATACGTTCATGTATGCATTTGATGCATCCACCTCTGTAGTTTCGTAACCTACAGCTGTAATTACAAGGCGGGCGCCTTGTTTCACTTTAATTGTAAAAGAACCCGAGGCATCAGCAGTTACGCTGTTTTTGGTTCCTTTCTCCTGAATTGTAGCATTAGGTACCGGGCCATTGTCATCGGCGATCCGGCCTTGCACTACAACAGTTTGGGCAAAAGCTGCATAAGCACAGAACAGCAGCAATGCCACCATTGCAAGAAGTTTTCTCATGTTGATTGATTTAGTTAAAAAAACGTGTCAAATATAAGCCTTAGAAACTACTAACAAAAAATTGTTAATTTTTTTTAATGGCTATAGTTTTTGACAATCCTTTAACTACAAAAGCTGCATTGGAACTGGAAAACTTATATTAAAGGATAAAAGACGAGCTCCCCGTCGGTCCTTTTTATTTACATAACCGGTTATTAGCTTTCAGGATTTATACCCACCGCAGCACCCGGTACAGCTGGGTTGTATGCCGGTTCTTTTGCCGTAAAGGCTCCCTGAGTAAGATATCAATCATCAACCGAACATTTTTATTCGAAAATAGCTGCAGGTTGAATCAACTTACTTGCTATTGATCCTATTATTTATCAAATCAAAACCGGAGAAGAAGTTGAAGTTTTAGTTCCGTACGGTGATTGCCGGCAATTTCATCTAAGCCCGACCCAACCTTTGTTTTATTGCTGTAAATGAACTGGGCCCAACGAAACCAGAACGAAAGCTGTTTCGATAAATCGTAATTAAGGTTAACGTAATACCGGTAGCCCTTATCAGAAAACGGGGGAATGGAAAATCCATACAGCACATCGTTTTCATAAGCATAAATACGGCTGTTATAATCGTCGGTCTCAAAATATTGCAGGCGCATGTTGGCCGAAAAAGGCTTCAGCATTGGTTTGTAAAACACATCGAAAAAAGTAAGAAAGCCCCTGCTTTCCATCGGTCCGCCCACATCATACCACATGGCATCAAACCGCTGACGCAACGTTATGGATGTGTTTACTTTGAACTGAATTTGGGTGCGCCAGTTTTTACGGGTAACCGGTTCCACCAAAGCTGTTATAAACTCGCCATCGCCGGTGTAGTTGAGAGCCTTACTCTCCTGGCGAAAACGTGTATAGATTTCCAGTTGTTTATTCGGACGATGTGTTAGCTGCACCAGATAATCCTGACCATTTGATGGTGCATCAATCCGAAAACGTAAGTAAGGAAACCGGTAAAAATCCATATATCCATCCAACCGCCATTTACTGTTGGGCTTAATAGAAGCTCCGGCAAACAATCCTTTTTCGTTGGTGGGATAAGTACCTTCTGTAAACGCATTGCCAAAAATGGATTGATAGCCTTTTTGCATGCTGCGGTACACGAACGAAAGATCAACTTTCGGGTCGGCACTTACAAGTAAACCACTCATCATGGCATAATTGTTACCGTTATGATTGGCCGCCTCGCCAAACCAATGCATGTTACGCCAGGTATAGCTCCAGTCAACACTGGCGTTGGTTAATTGCCGACCACGAAAAGCAAAATTGTTGTACGGCCGATCGTCACGTACAAAAGGACGGTTGAACTGAAAGTGCACCGCATTAGCACCAATATGCAATGCGCCGTTGTTATAGCTGATGTTTCCGCCGTACGAATTCATCTGTACCGCATTTTTATCGGCCTGTTCGTTGGGCGTTCGGTTTAAGCCCGATGTAATAAGCGATGTAAAATAATCGTCGGAACTCACCGTATCAACAGTAAGGTTGCCGCTTACTTTTCTGAACGAGGCAAAGCCTGTCAGTTGAAAATGATTTTTCTCCAGCGTAATACCTGCACCACGGTTAAATAAATATTCGTTGGTAGAATTAAACGGACGGAGAATAGCGGCCTGTCGTTTTGTATTCAACACATCCACACTTTTCTTGAATGCCAGCGATTGCCATTGAATTAACCCCTGCCCCATGTTCACCGTAAAATCGCCCAAGGCAAAACTTTTAATGATGCCAGCATTGCGGAAGAACAAGTGTGCAGAATAATAATCGAACCCGTTTTTCTGTGCGCCTTTAAACCATTGTTCACCGGGATCTTTTTCGGCCGTAATACCGTACTGCAGCAGATTTTTATAATTGTACTTATAGCGTAACAACACCCGCTCCCTTCCGCCGGGATAAAAACTGGTGGCAGCCGTATCTTTCTTTCTCCTGAAGCCTTCTGCTTCTTCAATTATATATGTTAACCGTGAAAGGATGCTATGCTCTCCGTCTTTCAGCCGGGCACCTATATCTTCTTTCAACGATAGTGAAGGCCCAACCGTAATATAAGGGAGCATTTTCTGGATCGACTCATAATCCCAGGTAGGGATCGCCTGTAATTCGTATACATTGATGAATTTGCCAAACAACTTTCGGTAATTCAGAAAGCTGGCCAATTGCAAGGGTGAAAGAAAAGGAAACTCTTTCAGCTCTGTTTCGGTAGCAGTATTTAAGTTGAGTTTGTTGCGCTGGTACAACCGTAGCGATTGGAGGTACGAATCATCTTCTGTTTCCGATTCGTTTACTTCGGTAATGTTTTCAATCTGTTGTTCGGTGGTTTGTGTTTCCTGTGCAGGTGCAGCAAACAGCAACAAAAAGAAACATATGGTCAACAATGTTTTCACTCAGCCGCTTTTTCTTTTCGTTTACCATCAAACAGAATCATTACTGCGGGCGAAATACCCAGCTGAGGGTGATAGGCCGTTGCTACATCAACCCGGAACATTCCAAACCGCAAACCAACACCTGCAAATGGCTGCGAGTTTACTGTATTAATCCCCGCCCGGATCAACAATTGTTTTACCGGCTCGTATTGAAACACGGCATTCACCCCGGTATTTTTGTTTTCTTCTTTAATAATCTCTGCGCTTATAAAAAAACGATCCGACACTTCGTACCCCAATCCTCCCCTGAACACCGATGCTATTTTTTCGTTCGTGGTTTTATTCAGCTCACCGCCCACCGGGTTAAATACACTAAACCCTGCATGCAGCTTTTCAGTTAAATGCATGAGCACACCCGCTTCAAAATGAATAGCCGAAGCAGATGTATAGGCAGGAATACGCAGGCTGTAATAATTGAATTTTGCGCCGATATCAATTTTACTGCCGAGCGAACGTGCATAACCAAACCCCAACTGTGTCTCGGTATAGTTGGCATAACCAAAATAATCGGCCTGTAGTCCAAACGCACCCGAATTGGTTTGCAAGCCAGCCACTGCGGTATACTGGCTAAAAGCATTGAGCAAAAAACGCCGCTCACTGTACACACCTGCACCGCTTTGTTTCAGGTTAGCTAATGCAGCCGGGTTTACGGTAAATGAAAATGCATCGGCGGCATTTTTGCTGTAAGCACCCAACCCGGGATACGATGCCAATAAGGGTTGCCGCACAGTTTGCGCCTGCAAAGGCAGCATTGCAACGATGCAGATAAGCGATAGAAGTATTCTCAAGCAGTTGTGGTTTGAAACTGAAATTTAAGCGATTTACGCCCGCTCTGCAAACCATGCCGATTTAATTTTTTGTGTTCAATGGAAACAAGGCCCGGCTGCGTTATTTTTGCGGCATGCAACTACTCGACGGTAAACTGGCAGCTCAAGCCATTAAAGAATATCTGAAACAAAAGACAAGTGCTTTATTGCAACAAGGAAAAAGAGCTCCGCACCTGGCAGCTATTTTGGTTGGCAACAATGGCGCCAGTGAAACGTATGTAGCATCGAAGGTGAAAACCTGTGCCGAAATTGGCTTCGGCTCTACCTTAAAACGTTTGCCCGACGATATTTCGGAAGAAGCTTTGCTGTCAGAAATAGAATTACTCAACAGCGATCCTGCAATTGATGGCATCCTCGTGCAGTTGCCTTTGCCCAAACACATCAGCGATGAAAAGGTGATCAGCGCCATTCATCCTTCAAAAGATGTAGATGGCTTCCACCCGGTAAGTGTAGGCAACATGGTTGCCGGAACACCAACCTTTATTCCTGCAACACCGTATGGCATTTTACTTCTCCTCGAACATTATAAAATTGAAACAAAAGGCAAACATGCTGTGGTTATCGGCCGCAGCCATATAGTGGGTACACCCATGAGTATTTTGCTCAGCCGCAAAGCCTACCCCGGCAACTGCACCGTTACCATTTGCCATTCTGCAACAACCAACCTCAAGGAAATGACCTTGCAGGGCGATATTATTGTGGCAGCATTAGGACAGGCCGAATTCTTAACTGCCGATATGGTGAAAGAAGGCGCTGTAATTGTTGACGTTGGTATTACCCGAGTAAACGACGCAACAAAAAAGAGTGGCTTTGCTTTGAAAGGCGATGTTAAGTTTGATGAAGTTGCTCCCAAGAGCAGCGCTATTACACCGGTACCCGGCGGCGTTGGACCAATGACCATTGCCGGGTTGCTGATGAATACCTATAACGCTTACGTTAGTAAACTGTAAGCTGCACTAACTTTGTATTTCAAATGAATGAATTTTTGATTGATACAACGCAACAGGTATTGCCTATAATGGAATCGTTTTACACGTTACAAGGTGAAGGATTCCACCAGGGCCGTGCAGCCTACTTCATCCGCCTCGGCGGTTGCGATGTAGGTTGTGTTTGGTGCGACGTGAAGGATAGTTGGGATGCAGCAAAACATCCAAAGTTTAGTGTGGATGAAATTGTCGCAAAGCTGAAAGAAGAAACAAAAACCAAATTCCAAAATCCAAATCCCAAATTCCAAAATTCCACCCTTCCGATCGTTGTTATTACCGGCGGCGAACCGCTGATGCATAATTTAGATGCATTAACAAAAGCCATTCATGCAGCCGGTTATCAAACCAATATTGAAACATCGGGGTCTTCACCGTTAAGTGGCGAATGGGATTGGATCTGTCTTTCGCCTAAAAAATTTAAAGCACCACTGCCTGAGGTAGTGCCACATGCCAGCGAACTAAAAGTGGTGATTTTTAATAAGAGCGATTTTGATTGGGCCGAAACATATGCAGCACAGGTGTCGCCCAACTGCAAATTATACCTGCAGCCCGAGTGGGATAAAGCCGCACAGGTTACGCCACTCATCATCGACTATATCAAAGCAAACCCGCAATGGGAATTGAGTTTGCAGGTACACAAGTACATTAACGTACCCTAGTCCTGAGCGAAGTCGAAGGACGTTTCGAAAAATCGAGCGTAGTCGAGATTTGAGTAAACGCTAAATTCAACACTGCTTTAACAGCCCCTCCATTGAATCTTCGTATATTGAACTATGAATTCAATGCTCCTGAAAAAACTATACCTTCTGTTCTGTGTATTTTGTACACTCTCCTCTTCTGCGCAATGGTACGATCCGCAAAAAGTCAATACAAAACTCGGTTATAAATATGGCGAAGCCATTAACGAAGCACGTGTAAAAAACTACACCCGTGCCATGCAGCTGCTGGATGAATGTATTGCAGCCGATGCAAAATTTGTAGATGCCTACTTGAGCAAAGCCGGCGTTTTTTCCGAACAAAAAAAATACAAACAGGCTGTAGAGTTTTACCGAAAGGCAAACGAACTGGATTCTGTTTACTGCATTACTTTTTTACTGCCGAACTCCATTGCCCTCGCCGGTAATGGCAATTTTGATGAAGCGTTGGCAGCCATCAATCGCTTTTTACAAAAACCAAACTTAAACGAACGGATTATTAAGTCGGCCGAATACAGAAAACGTTGTTACCAGTTTGCCGTTGACTATAAAAAAACAATGCCTGCAACAAATTATGTTTTTGCGCCACAGAATTTAGGCGACAGCATCAACAGCAAACAGCTGGAGTATTTCCCAACTGCAACCATCGACGGCAACACATTAGTGTTTACACGCCGCATCGGGCAGGAAGATTTTTTCATCAGCGAAAAAAGAAACGGCGTTTGGAGCAAAGCCGAACCGTTGCCCGGCAATCTTAACACCGAAGAAAACGAAGGTGCACAAACTATTTCACAGGATGGGCGTATGCTCATCTTCACCGGTTGTAATATGGAAGACGGCGAAGGCAGTTGCGATTTATATGTTTCATACCTCACCAAAAATGGCTGGGGCGAACGTGTTAACATCGGTCGCATTATTAATACAGAGTATTGGGAAAGTCAACCCAGCTTATCGCCCGATAAACGAGCATTATATTTTGCAGCACGTGATCCATCAGGCTTTGGCGGCAGCGATTTGTTTGTGAGTTACCTGCAGCCAAACGGACAATGGGGTACACCCCGCAACATGGGCCCCGAGGTAAATACCAGTGCCGATGAAAGTTGTCCGTTCATTCACCCCGATAACCAAACCTTTTATTTTACCAGCAACGGTCATCCCGGATATGGTGGTACCGATTTGTACTTCATGCGCAAAAAAGACGATGGCAGCTGGGAGAAACCGCAGAACCTCGGTTATCCTGTTAATACCATTGATGATGAAGGTTCGTTGATGATTGCAGGTGATGGCAAAACCGCTTATTATGCAAGCGATGGCAACGATAGCCGTGGCGGTTTGGATCTGTATAGTTTTGAATTACCCGAACATGCACGTCCGTACAAAACATTATGGGTGAAGGGAAATGTGTTTGATGCAAAAACAAAACAAGGATTACCTTCTGCAGTAGAGCTCATCAATCTTTCATCGGCACAAACCATCAGCAAAGTGCAAACCGATGAAGAAGGCAATTACCTCATTACACTTCCTACCGGTAAAGACTATGCGTTTAATGTAAACCGTAAAGGTTACCTGTTTTACTCCGAAAACTTTTTCCTGAAAACATCGGGCAACGATACAACGTACACCATCAATATTCCTTTAATACCGATTGAAGTAAACGCAAGTGTAGTATTGAAGAATGTATTCTTTGATGTAAACAAAGCAGAACTTAAACCGGAATCGATGATCGAACTGGACAAAGTAGTTCAATTGTTGAAAGAGAACCCGACTATAAAAATTGAGATCGACGGACATACCGATAACGTAGGTAAACCGGCCGACAATCTTACACTCTCCAACAACCGGGCGAAAGCAGTCATCAATTATTTTCTGTACAAAGGCATTACTGCCGATCGGTTAAGCAGCAAAGGTTTTGGCGAAACAAAACCGGTGGCAGATAATACCAGCGAACAGGGCCGTGCAAAAAACAGGCGAACAGAACTGAAGGTTGTAGCGAAATAGTTTTTTGTTATCTTGGAAACAAGATGAACACCGACCTGCTTTACCAACTTGCTTTAACCCAGGTGCCCAATATCGGCGCTGTACATGCACGTACGCTTACAGATGAGTTAGGCACTGCTGAAGCCATCTTCAAAGCAAAAAAATCAACACTCGAAAAAATAGAAGGCATTGGTGAAGTGCGTGCAAAAAGCATTAAAGCATTTGATGCGTTTAAAGATCAGGAAGCAGAGATCAGCTTTATTGAAAAGTACAAGATCAAACCCCTGTTCTTAACCGACGAAGATTACCCCAAGCGTTTGCTGCATTGTTACGATCCACCCACATTGTTGTTTTACAGGGGTAACGCCAATCTCAATCATACAAAAATCATTTCCATCATCGGTACCAGAAGTAATACCGATTATGGAAAGCAAATGACCGAAAAAATTCTTGCTGCTTTACAACCACTGCAACCATTAGTTATCAGCGGCCTGGCGTATGGCATTGATGCCATTGCACATAAATTTTGTGTGAAACAGCAATTGTCAACAGTGGGTGTTCTGGCACACGGGCTCGATAAAATTTATCCATCGCAACACACCACCCTTGCCAAAGAAATGATTGCAGCAGGCGGCGGACTGTTAACGGAATTCAGAAAAGAAACAAAACCCGATCGCCACAACTTTCCTACACGCAACCGCATTGTTGCGGGCATGTGCGATGCAACCATTGTTATTGAAACAGGCAACAAAGGTGGCAGTATGATTACGGCCAATCTTGCCAACAATTACAACCGGGATGTATTTGCTGTACCGGGCAGAACGACCGACAGTAAAAGCGAGGGCTGCAATTATTTAATTCAAAGCAACAAGGCAGCACTCATCCGTAACGGCGAAGACATTATCCTGCAAATGGGCTGGGAAGAACAGCAAAAGAAAAAAGTGATTCAGAAAAAACTATTCGTTGATCTTACTGCCGACGAACGCTTAATTGTTGACCTGCTGCAACAACACGAACAATTGCATGTTGATGAAATCAATCTGCAAACAGCCATCAGCAGCAGTGCAGTTGCTGCTGCGTTATTAATGCTGGAGATGAATGGCATTGTAAATAGTTTGCCGGGCAAGATGTATGTTCTAAAATAAAACGCCCCGGTTCGGGGCGTTTACAATGAATAGCGAACGACTAAACAGGTTTATTTACTTTTTTCATTTGTTCCGTTTTCAGGAATAGCAAATAGTGCTGATACTTGCTGGTAACTCATTTCTTTCAACTGTGCCATAGAATAACCGGCAGCAGGACCGCTTGTAAAACGACCACCTGCAATAAGACCCGGAATTAACACATAACGATATTCCAGCGATTGCGGAAGATTAATCATAACCGGCTGACCTGGATATGATTCGGCAATAGCAGAAGTAAAACGACAGGTGTTATACGTATGTCGGTACACAAATATCTTTTGCAGGTTATAAATGCAATTGATCTGGTTGGTAGCACCACCTGCATCAGAAACATACGGCAACTGGTAAGGCCCGATTGAACCCACACGGAAGTAAGTAATCATAGTGCCTTGTGTAAGTATGGTATTGCTTAACGAAGGAGCGTTGATATGTCGTATACGTACGCAGGTACCATCAATTGTTGTATCACGTTGTGCAAAAGGACTTGTTACCCATGCAGAGTAAACCACTTGTGCGGGAGTACCTGCAGCACCTGCAGGACCTGTTGCTCCCGTTGCCCCAGTTGCGCCGGTTGCTCCCGGTGCGCCAGCAGGACCGGCAGGACCTTGATCGCCTTTACAGGCTGCGAACAATACAATGGCTGAAACTGCAAGAACAGATAAAATCTTTTTCATGTTTTGGTTGTTTTTAATGATTTGTTGTAGCTCCTTGTATGATGACTTTTGAAGAAGAAGATGCTGATTGCAGAAAAACGTTCGATCTTCTTATAAAAGCAGGTAAAAGGTGCTTATCACAGCGCAAAAGTATTTTTTGCAGTAGCCTGCACCAATACCACTAACAGGTAAAAGGCATACGTAAAAGCGGGTATAAAAGCCGGTTCAGAGGCCGATTTGGAAGCAATACTACCGCCACCTTATCTTTGCACATGGCAACAAGAAATTCTTCCTCTCTCAACAAAGCAATTCAAAGCAAATTTTTCGGTGAAGGTTTAACGTTTGACGACGTATTGTTAATACCCGGTTACAGCCAGGTTTTACCACGTGAAACAAACATCAGCAGCCAACTTACCAAAAACATTACCCTCAACATCCCCATGCTGTCGGCAGCAATGGATACTGTAACCGAAGCCGGTTTAGCAATTGCACTGGCACGTGAAGGTGGTTTGGGTATCCTGCACAAAAACATGAGTATTGAAGATCAGGCAGCGCAGGTACGCAAAGTAAAACGTAGCGAAAGCGGCCTCATCATCGATCCCATTACATTGAAACATGATGCAACCATTGGCGATGCATTGCAGTTGATGAAGGAGAATAAAATCGGTGGTATTCCCATTGTTGATGAAAAAAATAAACTCACCGGTATCCTTACCAACCGTGATCTCCGTTTCGAATCAAACGGAAAGAAAAAGGTGAGCGAAGTAATGACTTCGACGAACCTTATCACTGCCCCCGAAGGAACCGATCTTAAAAAAGCAAAGACCATTTTAAGTCAGCATAAAATTGAAAAACTTCCGGTTGTAAAAAAGGATGGTACACTCATTGGATTAATTACCTACCGGGATATTTTGCAATTACAAAGTCACCCGAACGCTGTGAAAGATTCGTACGGCCGTTTACTGGTTGGTGCCGCATTAGGTATTACAGCCGACCTGTTCGACAGAGCTTATGCATTGCAACAGGTGGGTGTTGATATTGTGTCGCTCGACAGTGCACATGGCCACAGCAAAGGTGTAATGGAAGCATTGAAAGGATTGAAAAAGAAATTCAAAAATTTACAGGTTATTGCCGGTAACGTAGGTACTGGCGCTGGTGCAAAAGCATTGGCTGATGCCGGTGCAGATGCCGTGAAGATTGGTATCGGTCCCGGTTCTATTTGTACCACTCGTATTGTAGCCGGTATTGGTGTGCCACAGCTCACAGCTATTATGGAAGCAGCACACGCCGTGAAAGCAAAAGGTATTCCTGTTATTGCCGATGGTGGTATCCGCTATACAGGCGATATGGTGAAAGCATTGGCAGCAGGTGCTTCAACCGTAATGATGGGTAGTGTGTTTGCCGGTACAGAAGAAAGCCCCGGTGAAACCATTATTTACGAAGGAAGAAAATTCAAGCAATACCGTGGTATGGGATCCATCGGCGCCATGCAGCAAGGCAGTGGCGACCGTTACTTCCAGGACGTGGAAGATGGTATTAAAAAATTAGTACCCGAAGGTATTGAAGGCCGTGTACCGTTTAAAGGCAATGTAAGTGAAATTGTACACCAGTACACTGGCGGCTTGCGTGCAGGTATGGGTTATTGCGGTGCTAAGAATATTAAAGAATTACAAAATGCACAGTTTGTAAAAATTACCAATGCAGGTATGAAAGAAAGCCATGCACATGATGTAATTATTACAAAAGAAAGCCCGAACTATTCACGTTAATGTAAAGTAGTCCTGAGCGAAGTCGAAGGACGGACTGAAAAGATTGAGCGCAGTCGAAATCTTTGATCGACAAGAAAAGAAAAAGGATCGAAATCTTTTAACATACAAAATGCCCGACAGTTCTGCCGGGCATTCTTATTTTTACAAAAACCATTTGCTTGAAAAAGTTTCAACCTGTTTTACTGTCGCTGCTTTCCGGCTTGCTTTTTTTTATTGCCTGGCCTACAGTTAATCTTACTGTCGCCATTTTTTTTGCGTTTATTCCTTTGTTATTGATTGAACAAAAGAACTATTCAGGTCTGAAATTTTTCTGGCTGATGTACCTCGCCACTTTTACCTGGAACATCAGCACCACCTGGTGGATCTGGAATGCCGATATGCTGGGTGCGTGGCTGGCCATCATTGTGAACAGTTTACTCATGTGTATACCGCTGATGGGCTTTCGTTTTATGCGCCAACGTTTCGGTTCGCTTATTGGTTATACTTCCTTTATAGCTTTCTGGATGAGCTTTGAATACCTGCACTTGCAGGATTGGGGACTCAGCTGGCCCTGGCTCACCATCGGCAATGTATTTGCCGGTCGTACAAACTGGATCCAGTGGTACGAATACACCGGTACCAGCGGCGGTACCTTGTGGGTGCTTCTTGTAAATGTGTTACTGTTTAAACTGATTGATGTACGAAAAACAAAGTACGAAGTACGTATCTCATCGCTTGTAACTATTTCGGCATTGCTTGTATTGCCGATCTTAACATCACTACTCATCGCAAATAAGCGTACATCCAACATCATAAATCATCAATCAGACATCATCCAATCTGCTTCCGTTGTTATTATTCAACCCAACATCGATCCTTACGAAAAATTATCAACCGGCACCTTCGATGCTCAACTGCAACAACTCATAAAACTCAGCGAAGAAAAGATCGACAGCAATACAACTCTTCTTGTGTGGCCCGAAACGGCTTTGTACACCGGCAATGGTTTTGATGAAGCAAATCTGAAAGAAAACTTTTTTCTCTTACCCCTCTTCAACTTTTTAAGACAGCATCCGAAACTGCAATTGTTTACAGGCATTGAAAGTTATCGTGTGTTTAACGAACGTGTATCGAACGATGCGAGACCGATTGAAGGCACTTCTACTTTCTACGAAGTATATAACGCCTGCTTACTCATCGACAGCAGCGGCCCATTGCAGATCTATCACAAATCGATGCTGGTACCCGGTGTGGAAACATTGCCCGGCTTCTTAAAATTTCTCGGACCTGTATTTGAAAAATTCGGCGGCACGGCAGGTGGTTATGCCAAACAAACAGAACGTACGCCCATCAACTTAAAAAATAAAAATATACTCGCTCCTGCTATTTGCTACGAAAGTATTTATGGCGAATACATGAGTAAGTATGTCCGCAGAGGCGCCAATATCATTGCCATTATTACCAACGATGGATGGTGGGGCAACACCCCCGGCTACAAACAACATTTGCTTTATGCAAAACTGCGTGCCATCGAAACAAGAACATGGGTGCTGCGCAGTGCCAACACCGGCATCAGTTGTTTTATTGATCCTGCAGGTGAAATCCATCAACCGCAAAACTGGTGGACGGCCGCTTCAACCACCATGAACATTGAAGCAACTGCAAACAAAACTTTCTTTGTACGCATGGGTGATTTGCTGAGCAAAGCGGCCCTCCTGCTATCGGCCTTATTGATTTTGTTTAGCTTTTACCAGCGCTTCAGTGGCCGTAAAAAGCAAGAACTGTAAATCTTATCGTAAAATTCGTCCCGTTCAGCTACAAAGGAGGTAGTGCAGGAGTATTTTTTTGTATTTTACCGCATGCAACAGAAGGCAGAGCAACAAGCACTAACCGTTTCTTATACCTGTATTGGCAAAGGTAATCCCATTGTACTTATTCATGGCTTTGGCGAAGACCATCGCATCTGGCAAAAACAACTGCCTGTTTTACAAAACAATCATAAAATACTGTTACCCGATTTACCCGGCACCGGCGCATCTACACTCAACAGTGCCACACTTTCCATCGACTCCATTGCAGAAGCGATTAAGCTGATGCTGGATGAAGAAGAGATCAGTACCTGTATTATGCTTGGTCATTCCATGGGTGGATATGTAACATTGGCGTTTGCCGAAAAATATCCCGAACGTTTACAGGCTTTCGGTTTAATTCACTCAACAGCATATGCCGATACAGCAGAGAAAAAAGAAGCACGCAATAAATCCATTGCATTTATACGGGAACACGGTGCATTTGAATTTGTAAAAGCAACCATACCCAACCTGTTTGCAGCAACGTTTAACCGAACACATGTTGAAGAAGTACAGTTGTTGATTGAACAAGGCAAACAGTTTACTGCCGAAGCATTGATTGCGTATTACAAAGCCATGATGAACAGGCCCGACCGCACCGCTGTTTTAAAACAAACCAACGTACCGGTGCTGCTGTTTATTGGCGAAGAAGATAAAGCTGTAAACCCGGCAGATGCGCTGGCGCAGGCTTCGATACCCAATACATGCATGGTTAAACTTATACCCGGCATTGCACACATGGGCATGCTCGAAGCAACTACAGCACTCAACGAAACAATCACAGCATTTATAGCAACCATTCACACACTAACCCAAGATTCTGTTACTGCATGAAACGTTTATTGCTGATCTTTTTTATACTGCTATCCATTCATCACCTTCAGGCAGGGCATATTTCCGGCGGCGAAATGTATTACACCTATGTAGGCCCCGGCAGCAACGGCGGCAGCATCTTCAACATTACCTTGCGTTTATTCCGTGATTGTAATCCCATTACCAATACAGGCGGTGCAGGGCTTGCGCCATTACCTACCAGTGTGGTGATGGGTATTTTTAACCGTGGCAGCAACAGCACTTATTTAGACAGTGTAATGGTGCAACGCACCAGCTTTACAACACTTACGCTGCAAAACCCGTTCAGCTGTATCATTAATGCACCTCCTGTTTGTTACGAAGTGGGCTTATACAGTTTGCAAATAGATTTACCCTCGAGTGTACAAGGCTACACCGTTGCGTTTCAAACCTGCTGCCGTATTAACGGTTTATCAAATGTTACCGGGCAAAGCATTGGCGCAACGTATGTAACCAATATTCCCGGTACCGCACAACTCGGAAGCGAAACAAATTCCAGCCCGGTGTTTGATGTACAGGATACAGTACTCATTTGCCGCAACAAACGTTTTACGTTACCCTTTGGTGCAAAGGATCCCGATGCAAGCGATTCGCTCAGTTATAGCTTTTGTGATGCTTATAACAGTACCGGCATTACCAACGCAACCGCTATCAAACCTTTCAGTCCGCCTTATGGTTCACTTACCTATGCGGCAGGCTACAGCGGCTCATCGCCTTTAGGTTCGGGTGTAACAATTAATCCACGCACAGGTGTTATTTCAGGTGTGGCACCTGCCGGTATTCCCAACCCCAACGGCGCTTCGTTCTTTGTAGTAAATGTGTGCATTACCGAATGGAGAAAAGGAGTAATCATATCGCAACACCGAAAAGATTTTACAGTACGTATTTCTGATTGTGATTTTGCTGATGCAGAACTACCACTGGAAAACCGCACCTGCGATGGCTTTACACAAACCTTTCAGAACTTAACACCCAGCAGCGAAATACGAACCTGGTTTTGGGATTTTGGTGTAGGTGCTTCAACTACCGATACGTCAACACAAAGTATTCCAACTTATACGTATGCCGATACCGGCAAATACAAAATCATGTTGATTGTAAACCGTGGTGAAATATGTACCGATACATCGTACTCCGATATTTATGTGTACCCCGGCTTCTTCCCCGATTTTGATGCATACGATGGTTGTAAAAATGTGCCCATCCAGTTTACCGATCGAACCACATCCGTCTATGGTTCGCCCAATTCGTGGAAGTGGAATTTCGGAAACCCGTCAGCACTCAACGATACATCGTTACTACGAAACCCGCAATACAGTTATCCCAACCTGGGTACTTACCAGGTACAGTTAATTGCCGGCTCTACCAAAGGTTGTTTAGATACAATTATAAAACCTGTTGTTATAACAGATAAACCGGCCATACAATTGACCAACGACACACTCATTTGTTCCATTGATACCTTGCAACTTACTGCCGCCGGACAAGGAACGTTTGCATGGTCACCATCGTACAACATCAACAATCAAAACATCAGCAATCCGTTGGTGAGTCCCGATAGGCCCACAAAATATTTTGTTACACTTACATTAGCGCCGGGTTGTTTTAATACCGATTCGGTTTTTGTAAACGTGGTTGATTCAGTCACATTGATTCCGCCAAACGACACAACCATTTGTCGTGGCGATTCTATTACACTAAGGCCTGCAGGCGATGGTTTATTATTTGCATGGTCACCGGTCAATCAGTTCAGGAATCCAACTTTAAAAAACCCAACGGTAACACCTGCTGCAGCAAGTAATACATACACTGTTACCGGATCAATTGGCAAATGTGTACAAACAGCCGATGTGGTTGTAACAACGGTGCCCTATCCTGTTGTGGATGCGGGGCCTGATGTAACCATTTGTTTTGAAGACACCACAACTATTTCTGCAACAGGTAATGCAAGCAGCTGGCTATGGTCGCCTGCACGTTATACAGGTTCGCCCACCAGTGCAACTACCACGGTGTTTCCGGTTAGTACGACCAATTTTATTGTACGAGGCACCGATATATTGGGTTGTCCGAAACCGGTGTTCGATACCGTACTGGTAAATGTTGTTCCAAAAGTATTGGCCTTTGCCGGTAACGATACAGCTGTTGTAGTGGGTCAGCCATTACAATTAAACGGAAGTGGCGGAACAATTTATCAATGGCAGCCACCAACGTATTTAAACAATCCGAACATTCAAAACCCTGTAGCCATCTTTGACGGGTCGGTCGAAAACTTCCGTTACATTATGCTCACCACTACACCGGAAGGTTGTTTTAATTATGATACAGTGAATGTGCGCATTTTTAAAATTTCACCCGATATTTTAGTACCCACAGGCTTTACACCCGATGGTAATAATCTGAATGACGTATTAACACCGTTTACAGTGGGTATTGCACAGTTTCATTATTTCCGTGTATTCAATCGCTGGGGACAAGAGGTGTTTGCTACCACCAAACAAAAAGATGGTTGGGATGGTACTTTTAAAAGCAGGCAACAAGATCCGGGCGCTTATGTGTGGATGGTAAGCGGCACCGATTATTTAGGAAGAACAATTACCAAAAAAGGAACTGTGATTTTAATACGATGAAGTGAAGATGAAAATAGACTTGAAGGCGGCAGTGATGCCGCCTTTTTTGTTTGCGTCGATGATTTGGTTGTGCGGGAAGTTGAGTATAATTTAGAGTCTGCCGCTACGCTCACAATCAACAACATAAATGGTGAAGAAAAAACATATCGGACAATTGATTTCTGTAAAATTCACAGATAAAAAAACGCCCATAAATGGTTATGTTGTTGACTACAATGATGAATGGACTTTAATGAAATATAATCCTGTTGATTACATAATTGACGGTTACATTATTTTCCGGCATAAAAACGTAGAAGGCTTTCGCAGAGGCAAAGAAGAAAAATGGCATGAAAAAGTGATAAACCTAAAAGGACTTCGGCCAACGGATAAAGATATTATTCCATTGACCGATCTTGAAACGATTTTAAACTATCTAACTGACAACTTTGGCGTTTTTCAAGTTTATACAAAATCTGAGACTGCTTGCTATTTAGGGCGGCTTATATCAATCGACAAGAAAGAACTTGTAATAAAAAGTTTAAACCCAAAAGGAAAATGGGTAGGAAAAATAAAATTCAGACCTGCCGATATTCGAGTAATTGAGTTTGACACAGACTATATCAACTCACTTAAACTTGTTTCAACAAGTAACAGAAACAGAAAACAATGACTCCAAATAAAGTAAGCATCTCGCTTATTTCTGAATAAACTTCGTTCCCCGCCTCAACACTGTACTTCAAATACGATTCCTAACCGTTGAAATAAATAAGCGAACGAAGTAACTTTAAACAACGACGAGACCATTCCGATAATCTCCTGTTAGAACAAATATGACGGTATGATAAACAGAAATTTCACTTCTTTCCCGGTATTAAAAACCGAGCGCCTTACTCTCAGACAATTATCCGTAGATGATCAGCAAGCTATTTTCGACTTACGTTCCAATGAAGAAGTAAACAAATATCTTGACAGAGCACCAAGCAAAACCATTGAAGATGCTATAAACTTTATCAATAAGATTAATGAGAACATAAAAGAAAGTAACTCACTCTATTGGGCCATTTCGTTAACAAGTTCAAATACATTTATCGGAACGATTTGTCTGTTTAATTTTTCGAACGAAACAAACAGTTGCGAAATCGGTTATGAACTGATGACAACATTTCAAGGCAAGGGAATGATAAAAGAAGCCGCAGAAAAAGTAATTGCCTTTGCATTTCAAACATTACAGTTTCAAAAAATAGCAGCACAAACGCACAACGCAAACCGGAAATCGATTCAACTTTTAACGGGCATTCACTTTCTTCCATCCAAAGAAACAAACAATGAAAATCCTGATTATACCATTTTCACTTTGAGTTCTTTCGATTGACGAATAACAATACTGCAACGGCCCAAGCGTCTCGCTTGTGATAAAACAAAAAGCCCAGCTTACTGCAAAAACTGAAGCGACTCCGGTTAACCGAATCTTCGTATTTTCAGATGCACATTAAGAACCGATTGTCTTACCAATAAAAAGCAACAACCAATGACTGCTAAGAAAAACGAAATCCCAACCAACAACAGCCGCAGAGATTTCATCAAACAATCCGCCACTGCACTGGCAGGGTTTATTATTGTACCCCGTTATGTGTTAGGAGGTACCCGACCTGACGGATCGAAATACATTGCGCCGAGCGATATGATCTCGCTTGGATTTATTGGTTGTGGTAAGCAGGGCCGCATCCTCAGCAATTACTTCTTAGCAACAAACGAAATCAGGATACTGGCAGTAAGTGAAGTGTATAACGACAAAACGGAACTGATGCTTCGTACCATCAAAAGCAACCAGGAAAAATACAAGCAAGCCGGCAGCGAACAAGACATTTCTGTGTATACCGATTTCAGAGAATTGCTTTCAAGAAAAGATATCGATGCGGTTGTTATTGCCACACCCGATCACTGGCATGCAGCAATGGCCGTACGTGCTGCTGAAGCGGGTAAAGATATCTATTGTGAAAAACCATTATCGCTTACGGTAAAAGAAGGCAGAGCAATGGTAGATGCCACACGCAAACACAAGCGTATTTTTCAAACAGGAAGTATGCAACGTTCGTGGCCCGAGTTCAGACAAGCGGTTGAATTGATCCGTAATGGTTACATTGGTGAAATAAAAAACATTAAAGTAAATATTGGTACGCCGCCGGTTGCTTATAATTTACCTGAAGAAGCAACACCTGCCGGTTTAGATTGGAAGAAATGGCTCGGCCCAAATGAATATAAACCCTTTAATGCCGAACTGGCACCACCCGTTACAAAAGATGTTTACCCCAACTGGAGACTTTACAAAGAATTTGGTGGAGGTATGGTAACAGATTTTGGTGCACATATGTTTGATATAGCGCAATGGGCTTTGGATATGGATAAGAGCGGCCCCGTGGAAGTATTTGCTCCCGATGCCAACCACCCTGTTCTTACTTTCAAATACAAAAACGGTGTTATCATGACGCATGAAAAATGGGAATGGAACAATGCGTTGTTATTTACCGGTACCGAAGGTGAATTACGGATTGGTCGTGGTAAACTTGAAACCACACCTGCATCCTTAAAAAATCAAATTATTGGTGATGCGCAGAAGCATGTATATAAAAGTGAAAATCATTACAAAGATTTTCTGAATGCGATGCGCACACGTGTAAAACCAATCTGTGATGTTGAAACCGGGCATCGTACAGCATCGGTGTGCAATATTGCGAATATTGCCTACCAACTGAAACGTCCTTTAAAATGGAATCCGAAAAAAGAAAAATTCAAAAACGATGCAGAAGCAAATGCATTGCTGGGCAGACCCATGCTAAATGAATGGGGAATAAAACTCTAGGCAAAATATATCTGCATTACTGATGCTACTTACTCAAGGCAGGCATGATATATGTTTTTAATTCTGTATTATTCATTACGTTTATCGGGCGTTTGATTTATGCACTACAGAAATCATGCAAAAGAAATATATGCAGCAGCGGTTGCAGCAGTACAACCTGCAACTTTGCTGCCGCAATACCTGCAACTGAAAGGCAACCTGTTACACACCGGCAGCCAACGGATTTCGTTAGCAGGAAGTCATCTCTATGTCATCGGTGCAGGCAAAGCAGCTGCAGCAATGGCACAAACAACAGAACAACTGCTTGGCCATTTTATACAGGCCGGCTTTGTAAGTACTAAATACCAACATGCCGTACCACTGAAGATCATCAAATGCCTGGAAGCTGCACACCCGGTGCCCGATGAAAACAGCATCAACGCAACAACACAAACACTTGCTTTACTGCAACAAACAAAACCAGGCGATCATATTCTCTGTTTACTCAGCGGCGGTGCTTCTGCACTCTGGGCCGATGCACCCGAAGGCATCCAATTAAATGAACTGCAACAAACGTTTCAACACTTGCTCAAAAGCGGTGCAAACATTGCTGAAATGAATTGCGTTCGCAGGCATTTATCGAACATCAAAGGCGGTCAGTTATTACGTGCTGCGCCTCATGCACATTGGCACACGTTCATCATCTCCGACGTGCCCGGCAATAATCTTGAAACCATTGCAAGCGGGCCAACCACTGCGGACCCAACAAGTTTTACTGATGCATGGAACATCATTCAACACTATCAATTAGAAAAAATAATTCCAGCATCTGTTGCACAACTTTTGCAAAAAGGTATTGATGGAAGTATTGCTGAAACAATCAAACCCGGCGATGCTTTGTTACAGCAGGTAACGCATACCATTATCGGCAGTAACGAAACAGCCTTACAGGCAGCCGCACATAAAGCAACTGCTCTTGGTTACACCGTCTTTACATTTCCTGCATCACTGCAAAGCGAAGCTGCAGAACATGCGGCTGCAATTATGCATCAGGCCGGCGCATACGAAGGTGCACAACCCGCCTGTTTTATTTATGGCGGCGAAACAACGGTAACTGTTACAGGCAATGGTATGGGCGGGCGTAATCAGCAACTCGCACTTTGTGCATTGCAACATTACCCGCCAAACAAACACATTACATTGTTAGCGGCAGGTACCGATGGTACAGACGGACCAACCGATGCTGCCGGCGCTTTTGCTGATGCGGCGGTTGTACAGGCAGCTGCGCAACAACAGCTTCAACTGAACCATGCAATTACACAAAACGATGCCTATCCGTTTTTTAAACAATGCGATGGCTTATTTATTACCGGTGCCACACAGACAAATGTGATGGATCTTGTAATTGTGTTGATTCATTAACAATTCCTTTCCTAATTTTAAAGCAGCAACCAATCATTGGTGGATGAATGGTTCTATAAATTGATTAACACCAATCCCATCGCCACCCGTAAATCATCTAACCAATAACAACTGCCGGAGAGAATATTTGTGTTGTTTTAAAGAAGAAGCATATGTCATTACGCCAGTTTATTGCATCACGAAAAATTTTACGCCATGTAGAAACACTCACCAACATCGCAACAGATGGATGGAAAGAAGTAGCTGCACTGTTAGGCCTGGCCGATGATGTATTTCATAATCCACTCCATAAAAAAATTGAAATACCGGTTACAGCAGTATTAATTGGCGCAGGACATCGTGGTACGATTTACGCCGATTATGCAACAGAACACCCCGATGAGTTGCAGATTGTTGCAGTAGCCGATAATAATGCCGAACGAAGAAGACGTACAGCCCGCAAACATAAAATTGCCGCCGAACATTGCTATCACGACTGGAAGGAAGTGTTTACCAAAGAGAAACTGGCCGATGCTGTTATTATAGCAACACCCGATCAGTTACACTCTGCACCATGTATTGCTGCATTGGATGCCGGTTATGATGTGCTGCTGGAAAAACCCATTGCACCAACCGAAGAAGAGTGCAGAATGATTTTGAAGAAAGCACAGGAAACAGGCCGCATTGTTGGTGTTTGTCATGTGTTGCGTTACTCACCTTATTTCCGTGAACTGAAAAGTGTGATTGATGCCGGCTTAATCGGAGAAATCATCAGCATCCAACACATGGAGCCCATTGAACATGTACACATGAGCCATTCGTATGTACGTGGCAAATGGCGCAACAGCAAAATGGCAGCGCCCATCATACTTGCAAAATCATCACACGACACCGATATTATCCGCTGGCTGGTAAACAGTCCTGTGCACGACGTGCATTGCTTTGGCAATCTTCGTTGGTTTAAAAACATCAATGCACCCGAAGGAAGTACCGAACGTTGCACTGATGGCTGTGCTGTTGAAAGCACTTGTCCTTACTCTGCTTTGCAGATTTATTACCGTGACCGTAAACGTACGTATGTGTTTGATTTGCCTGAAGATGAAGATGAGCAGGCTACTTATATTCTGGAGCAACTGAAAGTAACCGATTACGGACGTTGTGTGTACCGTATGGATAATGATCAGCCCGATCACTTAACGGTAAACATGTTGTTTGAAAACGGAACAACTGCTGCGTTTTCTATGGAAGCACATGTATCGTATGAAGGTCGTAAAACACGCATCATGGGATCGAAAGGTGATATTATCGGCGATATGGAAAGTTTTGTACTCACCGATTTTAAAACACGCAAACAAACAGCATGGAGTTTAAAAACCGATGCACATGGCGGCGGCGATCATCGACTGGTGAAGGATTGGGTGCAGGCCGTCTATCAGCAAAACAAAGAACTGCTCAGTTCTTCGATTGAAGTTTCGGTTGAAAGCCACCTTATGGCTTTTGGCGCAGAACGCAGCCGGCAGCACCGAACCATTGAAGATATCCGCTTATAAAAACATTCCACAGCCTAACCGCTCAATACAGTTTCTCTGTACATTCACAGCATGAGTAAGCTTGTTTTTATTACCGGTGCAACATCGGGTTTCGGCAAAGCAGCTGCCGAAGTATTTGCTGCCAACAACTGGAATGTTATCATAACCGGTCGTCGTGCAGATCGGCTACAGTCCATTAAAACAGAACTGGAAACAACATTTGGCATCAGCGTTTATACGTTGGCGTTTGATGTGCAGCAAAAAGAGGCCGTCTTCGCAGCAGTTCAATCGCTGCCCGAAAACTGGCAGACCATTGATGTACTGGTGAACAATGCCGGGCTTGCACTTGGTCGTGATAATTTTGACGAAGCAGATATGAGTGACTGGGAAACCATGATCGATACCAATATTAAAGGGCTGCTGTATGTAAGCCGTGCCGTATTACCCTACATGACCAAACGCAAACAGGGCCATATCATTAACCTTGGCTCCACTGCAGGTAAAGAGGCGTACGAAAAAGGCAACGTGTATTGCGGAAGTAAAGCAGCCGTAGACAGCATCAGCAAAGGCATGCGCATCGACCTGCTGCCCCACCATATCAAAGTAACGGCCATCCACCCCGGAGCGGCAGAAACCGAGTTTTCAATGATCCGTTTTAAGGGCGATGAAAGCAAAGCTGCGGCTGTTTATGCCGGTTATACGCCCCTTTCGGCAAAGGATGTTGCAGATGTTATTTACTATTGCGCCAGCCTGCCCGCCCATGTGTGCATTAACGACCTGGTGCTTACCTGCACCGCCCAAGCCAACTCTTTTTACACCTATAAAGGACAATAAACGACATCGGGGCATAATTCTTGGTATATTCAGCAGGTAAAAATCATACATCAACATAAGGGATAATACGTAGTAATAAAACATAGTGCTTAAAACATTCCAATATCATATTATTCGACGTATCTTGTACTGGAAATCGTACCCAATCCTGCTGAAAAACAGCATAAAGAATTTAAATATCCGTACAAGTATGAAAACCTATTTCTTCATCCTGGCCTTTGCGCTTGCAGCTAATTTAGTTTCTGCACAGGATATTCGGCAACGCAGCTGTAATAATCAATCCATTTCACAACAAGTAGATAGTTTAAAAAAATCGTTTGAGCAAAGTGGTTTTATGGTTTTGAAAGAAGCCAGCATGACCATGGAAAGCGAATTTGAAATGCCTGTAATTGTACCAATGACACAAGGTGCCTGGTACCATATTGTTTTTATTGGCGATCCCGGCAGCAAAATTACCGAGGTGCGTATGTATGATTATGATGAGAAGCAGGTGTACTATAAAAAATTAAAACCCGAACTGGATGGCAACATCATCAGCTACGGTTATATGCCCAAGTTCAGCGAATGGCATATGATTAAGCCTGTACAGGTGAACAAAAAAAATAAAGAGTGTTGCGGCTATATCCTTTTATTGAAAAAAGTAAAAGGCACCAACGAAGGAATGCCCACACGCTAATCGATGTTTTGGTTTTATCAGGTAATAACAGTCCCGTTTACGTAAGTAACGGGGCTTTTTTTACGCCCGAGTCAGGCCGCTCAAAGCGGCCAGACGATTGAAAGCTACTCCAAATGAGAAGAGCCACGCAAAACGTGGCTCTTCTTTTATTATTTATACTAATCTATTAGCATTTTTCCAATGCCTGTTCGATGTCTGCAATAATATCATCAATATGCTCCAGCCCAACAGAAATACGCACCAGCCCATCGGTAATACCAACTGCTTTCTTTTCATCTACCGATAGTTTTGAGTGAGTGGTTGATGCCGGATGCGATGCAATGGTTCTGCTGTCGCCCAGGTTATTCGTCATCGACAACATTTCCAATGCGTTCAAAAACTTACGGCCACTTTCAATACCACCTTTTAATTCAAAGGTTACAATACCACCACCGTTGCTCATTTGCTTCTTCGCAATATCGTATTGCGGATGCGATGCAAGAAACGGATATTTAACGGAATTGAGTTTGGGATTTCCTTCCAAACGTTGCGCCAACTTCAATGCACTGTCTGCATGCTTGTCCATACGAATGAACAATGTTTCAAGGCTCTTCGTTAACACCCATGCATTAAACGGACTAAGCGAAGGACCGGTATTACGTACAAACAAATACATTTCATGTACCAGTTCTTTACGGCCTACCACTACTCCACCCAACACTCTTCCTTGTCCATCGATAAACTTGGTTGCAGAATGTAACACCAGATCAGCACCGAATTTAATCGGTTGCTGCACAGCAGGTGTTGCAAAGCAGTTATCTACCACAAAAAGAATCTTGTGTTTTTTACAAATGGCTGCTACATATTCCAGGTCAATAATATCTAAGCCGGGATTAGATGGCGTTTCAACATACAACAACTTTGTGTTGGGTTGAATCAACGCTTCAATGGTTTCAGGTTTGTTCATATCGAAGTAACTCGATTCGAAACCCCACTTCGGCAAATACTTGGTGAGAATTGTATGTGTTGAACCAAATACAGAAGATGCAGAAACAATATGATCGCCTTTGCTGAGAAAGGTCATAAACGTTGAAAACACAGCAGCCATACCGGTGCCGGTAGCTATACCATCTTCCGCTCCTTCCAATGCTGCGATCTTTCCAATAAATTCATCCACTGTCGGGTTCGAAAAACGGGAGTAGATATTTACATCCAAACTATCGTCGGAAAAAGCTGCTGCCATATTTTCTGCACTGTCGTACACAAAACTGCTGGTTAAAAACAAAGGCGTACTGTGTTCTTTTTCGTTGGTACGGTTCATCTGCAAACGGATGGCATCTGTTTCCGGCTTGTACTTACTCATAACGTGTAAATTATTCTTCTGAATGAGCTGCGAAGGTAAGGCCTAAACGGCTTTTGAACATAAGCCTGTATACAGTTTCGTTGCTTTTCTGTTTTCTTACGAACGTATGGAAGCATAGAGGTAACCATTGTAGCGTTCGCCAATGGATCGGCAGAACAACAGTAATACAGCAAGTATTAAAAGAATAACAGCACTGATGCTGTACGACGGATAACAGAGATAAACAAAGATGCCCAGCAAACCAATACGTGCATATTCCAGAAAAACTATCCAGCGTCGTTGCTCCAGCATGGCACCTGTTGTTATTACACTTAAAATAATAAAAAGTGCTGCTGTAACTAATTGCGGCAGGTGCAGGTAATGTTCAAACAATATCACCAGAAACAGCAAGAGTAACGACACAATGGTTTGCCACTTGATGTAATTACGTACTGCTTTTGTTTGTGAAAGTTCATATTCCTTTCTGGAGAACTTCCGTTCAAGTCCGGAGCGGATACGTGGATCAATATCATCGGGCTTTCCGAAAATACTGTTCCATTTGCCTTTTAATGTTGCAGAGCGTTTAAACGAAACCAGTATTTCCATAATAAAATGAAAATGCTGCCATAAAAAACTATGACTGTTTAACGGTTTGGTTAACCCATATATCGGTTGCTCATCTTCTTTTGCAAAAGTGCCAAAGAGTTTATCCCAAATGATGAGTACATCACCATAATTTTTATCGAGGTACTGCGGATTAGAGCTGTGATGCACCCGGTGATGTGAGGGTGTTACAAACAAATATTCGAGCCAGCCCAATTTACCTACCAGCTGTGTATGAGTGAAGAATGGATACGCACCATGAATTAACAGCAGCGTTGTAATCATCTGCGGCGGAAAGCCCAGCAAAGGTAAAAATGCCCAGAACAAACTACGGGCAGCCGATTGTAAAACGGTAATACGTGCAGCAACGGTATAATTAAAATCATCGCTTTGATGATGTACCACATGAAAGCCCCAGAAAATATTTACTTCGTGACCGAAACGATGATACCAGTACCACAACAGATCGGTAAACAGAAATAAGGCAATCCACGTAAACCAGTTCGGCTTTATATCAAACAAAGCAAAATGCGTATGTATCCAGGCAAAGAAATAATAAAACAGACCTGTTGTAAATAAATCGCTCAGCCGTTCGGCAATACCAACGTTTACATTGGCAACAGCTTCATCGAAGGTAAATAACTGTTGCTGATTTCTTTTTACAGCTACCGCATACTCCAGCAACATAAACCCTGTAAACAATGGAACAGCCAACGCAAGGTAATTCAGGTGCATGGTTCAGGTATTCAGTTTAATGGCGTTAACAAAATCGAAATCCGGTCTGTTTCATTCTCTACACGAAATTGCTGCGCTTTATATAGCTTGTGCTCTACAGTTATAACAGCAGGCAGTGCAGACCAAGTTTTTAAATGAAACTCTCCTTTAGCCGAACTGAACACTTCTTCCTCTCCATGCACAATAAACAAATGCACACCGGCTACGGGCTTACCTGTTCGGGCATCTGTTACCTGTCCCTTTAATGTTGCAGGTAAAAAATTCACAATTTCTGCTGAAGAGAAAATCATAAACGATAATGTAAACAAGGTGAGTAAAAGCCGTTTTGTACCCATACAATTTATTTATCCTTTGAAGCTGCATACAATTCGTACCAATCCTGGTGATCGAGATCGATTTCAAATGCTTTGGCAATGTTGCGGATGCGCTGTTCATTACTTGAACCAATTAATGGAAGTGCACCCAACTTGGTTAACCACGCAATGGCAACTGATTCAAAATGCACATTGTATTTTTTTGAAAGCTCTTCCAGTTTGCCACGTACACGTAATGGTATACGTTCTGTGCTTTCAGCAATTTGCCCTTCTGCAAGCGGTGCTGTTGCTAACGGGCGAATATATTTTTGCTTGATGTAATCGATCTGCCCGTTATCAAACGCTGTTGTATTAAGCAAATTCAATTCAATATGATTGGTAACAATAGGTACATGTAAATAAGAACTGAGAAGCTGGTGCTGAAACACTGAAAAATTTACAACGCCGATATTTTTTATTTTACCGCTGTCTTTTATACGGCGGAGTGTAAGAGCCGTTTCTTCCAGATCAGACAAAGGATCCAGTCCGTTCAGCAGAAACACATCCAGGTAATCGGTTCTTAAATTCTTTAACGACTGATCTACACTTGCAAGAATATGTTTAGCCGAAGTATTATAGTGTGGTGTACGGATGCCCGGTTTTAACGGATGCGGCAGATTGTAACCGCATTTGCTGAAAAGCACAATATCTTCCCGTTTAATGGAAGAATCCTTGATCACCTGTCCAAATACAGTTTCTGCCTGGTAACCGCCATACACATCTGCATGATCGAATGTATTAATGCCCAACTCAAGACTTAACTGCACAATACGTTCTACATTCTTTACTGTTACCTCTTCTTCTTTCCAACGATAAAAACCGTAAATAGCCGGTGAAACTTTCGGGCCTGAATCGCTTAAATAAATCTTATTCATGATTTCGTTGTTTTCTTTCTTAAATCGAGTTGATGAAAATAGAATACTCTTGCTACGTGCAGATTTCGGTATTTATTACCTGCCGCCTGTTGCTGATATAAATTCATATAACCAAACTGCAGATTGTCGTGGGTATTAACGTGATAATGAAAGCCCGTAAAAAACCGATTCTGATCGTAAACATTATACGTAATTTCTCTGCCTGCATTTATAAATAGTTCATTTGATAGTACAAACGAAAAACTTCCGGGCTTAAAAGGTATTTTTCGGTTTAATGCAAATTGCGACAGAATATTATAACGTAACCGAAAGTTGAAATTATACCCATCTGCCAATGCATCATCATTCAATATTTTTCGCCGAAAGCGTTCTTCTAATCGCACCCACTGCATAAGTTTAATACGTGGATACTTCGAATGAAATTGTAACTGCTGCCATGGTCGATGTTCCGGCTGAGAAATATTTTTATGATTATCTGCCGGGAAATGATTGATATAAGCATAACCGGCTGTAAGCTTTAAATCATTCGATAAATAATAAGTGATGCCCGGCCTCACTACCATCTGTGAAAGATTGTTGAAAAAATTTTCTTTTGTTCGTATGTGTACATCAGCCCATATACCCCACTTGTTATTGAATCTTGTTTGATTGAAATAACCTGTCCATAATTGTTCTTCTTCTGCAATTATTTTCTGTTGTGCATTTGTATACTGCACTACAAAAAAAGTAACAACGGTAAAAGCAAGTATCTGTTTCATTTTTATTTGTATTGACGCTGCAGTCGGATTCCCCGCCTGCCGTCGGGCAGGGAACCGACGTAAAAAGTTTTGCAGACTTTCACCTCACCACTCGGCCATACAGCTGTTTTAAAAGCACCCCGAAGAATCGGGACGCTGCTTTGTTACGATTGCTTATTGCTTAGGAAAACTAAAATTGTTAAAATGCATAACGTAATGTAATGCCATAAGTTACCTGATCGCCCAGTACTGCTGCATAATGCCCTGCATTACCGCCCGCCGGCAATAACTGCTCGTAATAGTTTTTATTGAAAATATTACGACCCCAGACAAAAGCAGAGAACCCATTGTTTGTTGCACGAAAACCGATTCTTCCGTTTACCAGTGTGTACCCATCAATATTGAGGTAAGCCGATGGAGACGGACTCGATGAAAACGAGGAGCGATAAAAACTTTCCAATGCAATAAAGAATTTTGCAGGCTTATCTAAAAATGTAGTTGCATTTGTAAACTCTCCACCCAATGAACCCGACCACTTTGAAATACCGGGCAGTACACCACCGGAAATATCTTTAAACGCTTTTTGCACACCATTTTCAGTTAATCCTGTTTCTTCAAGTGGAAGAGGAGCATTCGTAAACTTTACATACTTCGCATCAGTATATGTTAACGCACCATAGAATAGGAAATGACTGTTTACTTTATAGTTTGCATCTGCTTCAAAACCCTTTACATTCACTTCCTCTGCATTGGCAATATAACCACGGTTAACACCTAACTCTGCAGACTGTACATTCGTTTGATAATTTTTAATATTCGTATTATGGAAAATCAGGTTGAAAATAAAATTTTCTGCAGGGTTGGTTTTAACACCCAACTCTATATGCTTTACATCTTCCGGCTTAATCACCGCAAGGTTGGTAGCAGCCGCACCATTTACAGTTGGTAAACCGGCTACGTTTACACCCACCGGCTTAAAGCTGGTTGAGTAGGTTGCAAATGCATTAATAAACTTGTTGGCCCTGTAAGAAATTGTAAGTTGATAAGTAAGATTATTTTCTTCCGCATTGGCTACATACGACTGGCTGGTGTAAACACCATTTTTAAATCCTTGCAAAGTTGTTTTCTGAGCGGTTGTACCATTATAAGTGGCCGTGTCTAAACCACCTGATGCAACACGGTTATAAACAACATCTTTCTTATCGTAATTATAACGCAAGCCTGGTAAAATGTGAAGCCCCTCTGCAACTTCCCAATCAATATTTGTGAATACAGCCGCACTTTTCGATTTTATCGAAGCCTTTGTATTAATTCCAAATCCTTCAAATAAACCGGGTGTTTGCCAGAGCGCACTTGTGGAGCTTTGCGAAAAACGCCATTGTGCCGAACCGGATTCTTCTGTACCGTTAATCTTCACTTCCTGATCGATATAGAACAAACCAATAACACCACTCAGACGTGAAGAGATTTGGCCGGCATAACGAACTTCCTGCGACCAGTTTTGATGCTTCGCCGGATTTTGCGATTTTGCCAAAGCCTGTAACCCTGTAAAGTCTCTGTCGTTTGAAGGATCCCAATTCCAATAGCGCCATGCGGTTGTTGAAGTAAGCGTTCCGGGACCTATTTTACGTTCGATATTTAATGAAACACCTCCTAAATCATTACCGGAATTCCAGGGAACATCATGATCAATTTTACGATCAAATGCATTACGGCTTGGCAACTGATAATTTAAGGCTTTGATGATTGAATCGAACTGACGGTAACCGGGGCGTTTGGTTTGTACCACACCTGCTACTACCTGCGCATAACCATCCGGACGTTGACGGGACAGGTCTGCAGCAAGTATAATGGATGTATTGGTTGATGGCTTGAACAATAACTGACCACGGAAGCCAAGGTTATTAATATCGTTGGTGTATTTTCCTGTACGTACATTTTCAATTAATCCATTACGTTGTGTACCGGAAAACGAAAGACGTCCTGCAATTTTTTTAGTAAGAGCACCGGTTATTGAACTCTTCGCCTGTATGTAACCGTAGTTGCCATAACTCACTTCAAAATTTGCACCGGGATTAAAACTGGGTTTGCGTGTAGTAATGTTGAATGCACCGGAAGTAGTATTTTTTCCAAACAATGTTCCTTGCGGGCCACGTAATACTTCTATCTGTTCAATGTCGATAAAATCAAGTGTTGCTGCAGCAGGTCGTGCATAATAAACGCCGTCAACATAAAAACCTACGCCTGGGTCAAGACCATCATTTGTAAGACCGAACGGAGAACCTAAACCACGGATATTAATACCTGTATTACGAGGATTGGATGTATACAGCTGTACGCTTGGTATAAGTTCCTTTAAACGGTTTACATTAAAAGCGCCGGCATTGTCAACCTGCGAACCACCAATAACAGAAATAGCAATAGGCACATTCTGTGCAGTTTCAATTCTGCGTCGTGAAGTAATGACCACTTCCGATAACTGACTGTTTTCAATCAACAGAATATTCAATACACTGTCTTTTAATTCTGCTATTACCACTTCACTTGGTGAGTAGCCGGCAGAAGTTATTTGTAAGGTAAACGGTAATTGCTTCGGAGCAGGAATTGTAAATTGTCCTTTACCATCTGCCACGGTAAAAACGGTTGAACCAACTATTTTAATCGTAGCCGATTCCACAGCTATTCCTTTCCCATCTTTAATAACGCCTTTTAAAACACTTTGACTTCGGACGGTGAGTGTTGTAACAGTCAGCAACAATACAAAAAGTAAACTCTTTCTCATTTTTTCAATTAGTTTAAACAATAAGTAGTTCGTGCCACACGGTGTAAGCCGGTGCAGCTGTTAAGTAATGCTATATGGAACAATGGTTAACAGGCAAAGGCACAACATCGGGTAGCCGATGTAAACCGCATGACCAGGTGAGCATTAAAGGGAGTAATTTGTTTCATTTACCCTACAAATTTAGTAGAGTATTATTATCCTACCAAATTAATAGACTTTAATTTCAAAAAAAGCTACTAAAAAAGGCCATCACTGCTGATGGCCTTGTGAAAGAAGTAATTTCTTATTAGAATACTTTAACAAGAATACGCAGACTCCAGATAATCACTAAAATTCCCAAACAGAAAAAGGCCGTTTTCTTTGGCATTTTACCAGCCAACTTTGCTGCTATAGGTGCTGCAACAAAGCCACCCAGCATTAAAGCAACGATTACCTGCCAATGTGTAACACCTAATAAGGTAAAAAATGTAAATGCACTTGCAAGTGTTACAAAAAACTCCGTTAAGCTTACCGAACCAATTACATATTTGGGGCTACGGCCTTTGTTTATAAGCGTGGTGGTAACCAAGGGTCCCCAGCCGCCTCCACCGAACGAATCTAAAAAACCACCGGCACCTGCGAGCGCACTGTAGTGTTTGAATTTCTTTTGCTGTCGTTGCTCACGAAATGCATTGATTAAAAACTTCACCCCAAGAAACAATGTGTAACAAGCAAGTAATGCACGTAACCAGATAGCATCTTTATTACCCAGCCAGGTTAACAATACAGCACCAAGTATAGCACCAATAACACCGGGTATCACCAATGCTTTAAACAGCTTTTTATTTACGTTACCAAATTTGTAGTGACTGTAACCCGAAGCTGCACTTGAAAACACTTCAGCTGTATGTACAGCCCCGCTGATAGCTGCCGGACTAACACCTGCCGACAACAAAACGGTTGCACTGGTTACCCCATACCCCATTCCTAATGCTCCATCAACCAGCTGTGCAAGAAAACCTGCCAACATTAACCAATGAAAATTTTTATCGAGTGTTTGATACCATGCTGCAGTATCGGTAGCAATTTGCCGGAACGGGATGTACGAAAAAATGAAATGACCCACCAGCATAAATGCAAAAGCAAGCAACGAATAAGTTGCTACTTTTTTCCATTTCTTTTCTGTACCAATACGATCGTTCTCCACCAATACTTTTGTAATGGAGTTGAGCTTTTTTACTTTGTATTCAAAATTTCCATTGAGCTTATTGCGAACCTTGTGCAGATTTTCAATCACTTCATCCAGTTCATCGGGCAATGCATCGTGCAATACTTCTTTAATGCGCTTGGCTGCAGTAGGCGATTTACCGTTTGTTGAAATTGCTACTTTTAAATTTCCCTTCTGCACAATACTGCCCAGGTAAAAATCGCAAAGGTCAGGTGTATCAGCTACATTCACCAGTAACCCTTTGGCTTTTGCCAGCGCTCTTACCTCTTCATGAAGTTTACGATCATCTGTAGCAAGTATAACAAGGTCTTTCTGTTCCAGATCAGTTTCTTCAAATGCTTTCTGTACAATTTCGCAAGAGGGATGTTTCCACACCAACCGACGTACTTCTTCTTTAACAACCGGCGCAACAATGGTTACTGCAGCATTGGGCGAATTAGCAAGCAACGAATGCAGTTTTTCCAAACCCACATTACCGGCACCTACCAGTAACACACGCAACTCCTCCAGTTTTAAAAAAACAGGATATAAGTTATTTTTTGTTGTAACCGGATTAGTTGTTTCCATTAATTCCTATGCTTTTTTGAAAAATGATTGCTACAATGTTTTGCGATGAGCTAGCAGAACGATACTGCCAAATGTAGGAAAACTGCAGTTGTGTTTGCTTTTTCATAGCGCAAACCAAAGACCCAATAATGCGGTTTTGATTAAACTTCATTTTGCTATTGCTCAGTTGTTGCATGTATTCATCTGCCAGCTGTACCTGCAGCTTACCGGTTGGAGCATACACCAGGGCACTACGATAACGAAAACGGGTAGCATAAAATGCTGCCCGAACTTCAGTCGCCTCAAAAAAACGTTGCTCCAAACGAAAACGACTCTGGACCCTCCATGTTTTCTGTTGATCGGTTTGATGGACCACTTCCTGCCACAGCCTGTTTTCCTGTCCAAATTCATTGTCCTCTTTCTTGTAGCTCACCCGAGTGAAAAATAAGGCACCGCCTGCAGCTGCATTCCAATGCTGATTAAAAAAATGACGGATGCCGGTGCGATACAAAGCCTGGTGTGGCAATACACTTACGCCATTGGTTCGATAGCCCGCATCGTTATGCCATTGCCAGTGATCGTTTTTACCAAAATGAACCGGTACTGCAACACCCACCCACATTTCTGCCGGCGGATCCTGTGCAAACAGATTTACACTTACGAAGAATGATGCTATTAATAACCAATACTTCACTGCTTAATTCAAGATCCATTTACGGTAAGAAAAATCGCCGAAGGTTTCATGTTCATTGCGCTCGGCTTTGTACACCGCAAACAATTCATCGAGTGTAATCAAAATCTGTTCTTCGTTCAGGCTTTCTTTGAATTTGGTATTCAACCGTTCACCTTCCCGATCGCCACCAATATGCAAATTATAATGACCGTAAGCAGTACCGATAAATCCAATCTCCGATGCGCTTGAACGGCCGCAACCATTGGGGCAACCCGTCATACGCAGAATGATTTCATCCTTTTCCAATCCATGCTTTGCAAGCAATGGCTCGATCTTATCAATCAATGTGGGCAAATAACGCTGTGCTTCAGCCAATGCAAGTGGACAAGTATTAAACGCCACACATGCAATCGCATTCTTACGCAATACACCTGCATTCTCGGTATGTGCATCGAGTTTAAACTGTTGCAGCAATGTATCAATGGCAGGCTTATCTGCTTCCAGGACATCAGCAATAATTACATTCTGGTTACCGGTAAAACGGAAATTTGCTTTTCCTGTTTTTGCAATTTCAAGCAATGCCGTTTTCATGGCTACCTGCTCATCATCCAGCACACGACCATTTTCTACAAACAGTGTGAAATACCATTTGCCCTGGTGATTTTGTTTCCAGCCATAATGATCTTTACGTGATGTGAATGTGTATGGTTTGATTGCGCCGAGTTTAAAACCGCAACGTTTTTCCAGTTCTTCTTTTAACCCTTCAACGGTTAAACGATCGATGGTGTATTTTAAGCGTGCCAGTTTACGATCGCTTCTGTTACCATAGTCACGCTGTATGGTGATGACTTCGTAAACAGCTTTCAATGTTTGCTCAACCGTAACAAAACCCAACACGGTTGCCAAACGTGCATAGGTGTTTGGGTTACCATGTGTTGAACTTAAACCACCGCCAGCTGCAATATTGAAACCAATGAGTTTGTTATTTTCAATTACTGCAATTAAACCCACATCATTGGTTAATACATCTACATCATTGTTTGGCGGAATAGCAATACCTATTTTAAATTTACGTGGCAGGTAACGCTCCTGGTATAAAGGATCTTCTTCTGTTTTCTCTACCAGCTTTTCCTGGTCGAGCCACACTTCGTAATACGATCTCGTTTTGGGCAAAGCCATTACACTGATCTTATCTGCAAACGCAAATACTTCCTCATGAATTTCCGATTCGAACGGATGTGCACTGCAGGTTACATTCCGGTTCACATCACCACAGGCAGCAATCGAATCAAGACCGGCAAGATTAAAAGAAGAAATAGTTGGTTTAATATGCGATTTTAAAATACCATGCAGCTGCACTGTTTGGCGAGTAGTGATCTTGATGGTACCTGTTGAATGTTCGCCTGCAACATTATGCAAGGCAACCCATTGCTCGGGTATTAAGAAACCGCCGGGCAAACGCAAACGGATCATGTACGAATACAACCATTCTAATTTTTTTGCAGAGCGTTCTTCCCTGCGGTCACGATCATCCTGTTGGTACATACCATGAAACTTGATCAACGATTGATCATCTTCATACAACGCACCGGTTAAGCCATCCTGCAGGCTTTCTTTCAACGTTCCTCTTAATCCTTCACTCGCTGTTTTAATACGTTCTACAGGAGATAAATTATTTTTTTCGCTCATTATATTTTGTTTGTCCGAAAGTCGGCAAGTCCGTAAGACGGGAAGAAACACTCCGAACTTTCATTATTCTATCGGGCTTTCTGACTATACTAACTTTCGGTCTCTTTACTATTAACTATGATCTATGAACCATCAACTCTTTAATACACATCCTTCTCGTAACGGCCTTCTTTCTTCAGTTGTTCGAGATAGGCTTTTGCTTCATCTGCTGTTTTTTTTCCCTCGGTTGCTATGATGTTGAGTAATGTTGCTTCCACATCTTTACTCATCGGATCTTTTTTACCGCTTACATAAATGGAGGCTCCACCATCAATCCAACTGAACAGCTCTGCTGCTTTTTGCTGCATACGATGCTGTACATAAATTTTCTCCTGCTGGTCCCTGGAGAAAGCAAGATCAATATGTGTTAACACACCCGTTTGCACAAAATTCTGCATTTCGGTCTGGTACAAAAAGTCGGTTACAAAATGCTGTTCACCAAAGAAGAACCAGTTACGGCCACTTGCACCATTTGCATCACGTTCGGAAATAAATGAACGGAACGGTGCTACACCTGTTCCCGGCCCGATCATGATTACATCTTTATCGGCAGCAGGAAGCTTAAAGTTTTTATCCTTATGCACATAAAATGTAAGCGGTGCGCCAACGGGCAAATCGCCCAGGAAAGCACTGCACAAACCAAAACGTTGTTCATCCTGCGACAGAAATGCATCTTTCGCTACGGTGATATGAATTTCATTTTCACCATGTGCTGCAGGTGAAGAAGATACCGAATATAAGCGTGGAGCAATCGGCATTAATATTTTTACTACATCTTCAAATTGTGCTGCATCTTTAACCGGATAAATACGCAACAGATCAACCAGATCCATCCTTGTATCAGGAATTTCCTGCTGGGTGATGGTTGCATATTTCTTTACAGTTGATGATAAAAGGTAACAGATATTAAGATTGTGTAACAGCAGTTCTCTTACTGTTCCTTCTGCTTTTGCTGTTACAATTATTTTATCAGCTGCAATACCCGTAATTGATATAATACGATCAACTACTTCGGCCCGGTTACCGGGAACAATACCAATGGTGTCGCCGGGTTCATACGCAATCGGTTCATCGGTACCAATTTCAATATGAAAAGTTGCTTTGTTCGATCCACGATCATTGAGGTTGACGTTAGTCAATACTGTGCCGTGATAATGTTTTTTACCGGCAGGCTTTTTCGCAACAGGTGCCGCTGTTTCAACAGGTACTGCTGTTACTTTTTGTTCAAGCAGCTGCAACACCTTTTCAAACCATGCAGCCGCATCTTCTTCATAATCCACATCGCATTTTTGAATAGGAACTACTTCTGTTGCACCAAATGCTTTGAAACGTGCATCCACATCTTCACCGGTTTTGCAAAACATCGGATAAGAAGAATCACCCAATGCCAATACACTGTACTTTAAATTGGGAAGCTTCAATTCATTTTCATGAATGTAATCATAAAACTTTTTAGCCGGAATGGGCGGTTCACCTTCACCTTGTGTACTGATGACCACAAACACATATTCTTCTTTTGGCAAATCGGTGATGCGGTATTGACTTACATCAGCAAGTTTTACCTGCACGCCTTTTTTCTTTGCTGTTGCAGCTAAGCTTGTTGCCAGTTTTTTTGCGTTGCCTGTTTCGGTACCAAACAGCAAGGTTAATTTCTTTGCAGCAACCAATGCATGTGCAGCCGTTGATGCAACGCCGTTTTCATTTGATTTATCTTTTGCTACAAGGCCCGATAAATAGCCATTCACCCAAATTAATTCTTCGGTTGAGTAGTCTTTTAAAAAAGCATGTAGTTGATTTAATCTTGCTTCGCCAATCATTTTCGAAAATTTCTTTTATTTAACCGTCACTAATTCATTAAATACTGAGCCAGCTTTGTTAGCTGCATACCAATCGAACTGTTCGTGCAACTTCACCACATCTCCAATAATTACTAAAGAAGGTGAGCTGAATTTTACGCCGGCAAAATCTGTTTTTACATTACTGAGTGTAGAAATATGTACACGTTGATGTTCGGTGGTAGCCTGTTCAATTACCGCCAGGGCTGTATGTGGTTTCTTTGTGTAACGCAGAAACAACTCTGCCAAACCTTCGAGGTTACGTGCTGCCATGTAAAACACGAGTGTATCATTTGATGATGCCCATGCTTTCCACTGATCTCTGTTGTAAAAACTGCAGGGATTGAAGGTGATGAACTGCACAGCTTTTGCATAGCCACGTGCTGTTAACGGAATGCCTGCATAAGCCGATGCGCCGGATGCAGCAGTTATACCCGGTATTATTTCGAACGGAATAGCTGCTTCGTGCAGACTTTGTAATTCATCCAGCACATTACTGAAGAATGCCACATCACCGCCTTTTAATCGCAAAACGGTTTTACCGTTTTGTGCATGTCCAACCAACAGCTTATTAATATCTTCCTGTGCTACCGATCCATCATGATAACCTTGTTTACCGGTCATTAACACCAATGCATCTGGGCGGGCATACAAATCGGTGATCTCAGGATTCACCAAACGATCAACAATAATTACATCTGCTTCTGCAAGGCGTTGCTGCAGCTTAACTGTAATTAAATCTGCATCACCCGGTCCTGCTCCCGCAAGAATTACACGGCCGTTTGTGGTATGAAGTTGGTTTGACATGTTCTTTTCTGTTTACTATCCTACTCTGCAAGTAGGGTTTATGTGCATAAAAAAACCTTTCGGCTTTTTTACTTAATTAAAACAGCTGCTACAGTGCTGTTACTTGTTTCATCAATTAAAATTGCGCTTCCGTTTTCACGCAGCTTATCGTACGAATCGAATACCAGCGGCGATGCTGTTTTAATCACTGCTTTCACTACTTCATTCAATTTTACATTTCCTTCAACGGGTTGCTGCTGCAAACTGTTTACGTCCAGTTTATATTCTACCTGCTTTACAACAGAACGCACCAGGCGGCTTCCATGCTGTAAATAATATTTGTTCCCCGGAATCAAGGGCTTATCATCCATCCAGCAGAGAATAACTTCCAGTTCATTACTTACCTGCGGCTGGTTATCCGATTTCACAATTGAATCGCCACGGCTGATGTCGATATCATCGGCCAGTTGAATGGTTACACTTTGCGGTGCAAATACCTCATCAACCTGTTTACCACCAGCTTCTAACGTGCTGATGGTTGTTTCAATACCGGCAGGTAACACGGTTACTTTATCGCCTACTTTATACGTACCACTTGTTACTGTACCTGCATAACCACGATAGTCGTGCAGCTCTTCTGTTTGCGGACGGATAACCAACTGCACCTGGAAACGTGCATCAGTTAAGTTGATATCGTTATCAATTTCCACCGCTTCCAAAAACTCCAGCAATGGTTTGCCTTCGTACCAGGTAATTGTTTCCGATTTATCTACAATGTTGTCGCCATTCAATGCACTGATCGGGATATACGTTACATCTTTTAATCCTAATTGCTTCGCTACTTCTGCATAATCAATGAGGATATTGTTGTACACATCCTGCGAATATTCAACCAAGTCCATTTTGTTTACTGCAACCACCACGTGTTTGATCTTAAGTAAAGATGCAATAATGGAGTGACGACGTGTTTGTTCTACCACACCCTGCCTTGCATCAACTAAAATGATGATGAGGTTGGCATTACTTGCACCGGTAATCATGTTGCGTGTATACTGCACATGACCGGGCGCATCAGCAATGATGAACTTGCGTTTGGGTGTAGAAAAATAACGATACGCCACATCAATGGTAATACCTTGCTCACGCTCTGCACGTAAACCATCCGTCAGCAAGGCCAGATCAACTGAACCATCTGTTCTGTTCTTGGTTGATTTCTCCAAGGCTTCCAGCTGGTCGATGAGAATATTCTTGCTATCGTACAGCAAGCGACCAATCAATGTGCTTTTGCCATCATCTACACTGCCTGCGGTTATAAATCTTAATAAGTCCATGTCATTAAAAAGCCTCACCCTCGTTCCCTCTCAGATAGCGAGGGAGGCCAGGCGATTTGTTTAAAAATTATCTTTTGTAATTAAGCATTTCAGCTTGTTATCTAATATCAACTTTTCAAATAAGTGAGCCTTGTGCTCTGCTTATTCTCCCCTTTGGGGAGTTAGAGGGGCCTAGAAATAGCCGTTCTTTTTCCGGTCTTCCATTGCTGCTTCGGTAACCTTATCATCAATACGTGTTTCCCCACGTTCGCTGATGCGTGTTGCAATGATCTCTTCAATTACTTCATCTAAATTGGAAGCATTGGATTCTACAGCCGCAGTACAGGTCATATCGCCAACCGTACGGTAACGAACTCGTTTGGTAATAATTTTATCATCAGCAGTTGGCTGCACATATTCGCTCATGGCAACCAGCTGACCTTCATGTTCAATTACTTCACGATCGTGTGCGAAATAAATAGAAGGCAGATCGATCTTTTCTTTACGGATATAATTCCAGATATCTAATTCAGTCCAGTTGCTGATGGGGAATACACGAACGTTTTCACCTTTGTGGATACGGCCGTTGTAGATGTTCCATAACTCAGGACGTTGCAGTTTTGGGTTCCATTGTCCAAACTCATCACGCACCGAAAAGATGCGTTCTTTTGCACGTGCTTTTTCTTCATCTCTGCGGGCACCACCAATACAAGCATCAAATGCAAACTCTTCAATAGTATCGAGCAGTGTATATGTTTGCAACCAGTTACGGCTGGGGAACTTTCCTTTCGGCTCAGTTAAGCTGCGTTGTTTAATGGTATCTTCTACTTTACGCACCACCAATGTAGCACCTACTTCGTTTGCAAGCCAATCACGAAACTGCAACGCTTCAGGAAAATTATGTCCTGTATCTACATGTACCAACGGAAAAGGAATTTTACCCGGTGCAAATGCTTTTCGTGCCAGGTGCACCATTACAATTGAATCTTTTCCTCCGCTGAATAAAAGGGCCGGTTTTTCAAACTGCGCTGCCACCTCACGGAAAATGTAAATACTTTCCGCCTCCAGTTGCTCTAAATAATTTAAATGATACTGACTCATGAATCTGTTTATTATCCTACTCTACAGGTAGGGTTATATGACTGCAAATATAAGACGCAAAGCGCCTAACATTTGTTTATTCTTACGCAAACATTTGCGTAGCTCAGGAATTTTACTTTTGGCTTACATCTGTATGCACATGCAACCCGCATTCTTTGTTGCTTTTATCTTCCCACCACCAGCGGCCGGCACGAAAATCTTCGCCCGGGCGGATGGCCCTTGTACAGGGAGCGCAACCGATGCTTACAAACCCTTTATCGTGCAGCGCATTATAGGGAACATGGTTTTCACGGATGAACCGGTTGAGTTCTTCCCATGTCCAATGCAGAATTGGATGAAACTTGATGACCTGGTTGCTCTCGTCCCACTCCAGCTGAGCAGTTTGCTGGCGGTCGGGGCTTTGTTCGGCACGCAAACCGGTGATCCAGATTTGACGGTCCTTTAAAGCACGTTTCAATGGCTCTACTTTACGGATGCCGCAACATTGCTTACGATTATCGGTTGATTCATAAAATGCATTCGGACCTTTTTCCGAAACATACTGCTGCAATGCTTCTGCGTTAGGGTAATAGGCATGAATGGGTTGATTGTATGTTTCCAGTGTTGAACGCCAGGTGCTGTATGTTTCGGTGAACATGCGACCGGTGTCTAACGTAAATACATCAATCGGCAGCTGTTGACTGAAGATGAGATGACTGATTGCCTGATCTTCTAAACCAAAGCTGGTGGAGAAAACGATGCTGCCTTTAAAACGTTCGCTGAGCAACTGCAAAGCAGCTGCAGGGCTTTTACCCTGCAGCTCACTTTCCAGTTCGGTTATTTGTTGTTGTAAACTCATGATTAATTAAAGTTTAAGCCTGCTAACTCAAGACTCTTTTTTTTCAACTTGCGCACTTCCACATCTTCAATAATTGGTTCGGGCGAAAGAATAAGCGAAGTGCCGTTTTCTCTCCACCAGTTATTTTCCTTGAGCTCAGTTGCATGCAATACACCCACTAAATATTTGCGGTCGCTTTCTGCATGCCACTCTTCAATCCATTCAAATTTATCTTTCGGAATATAATTCCAGTCATCAAAGCTCAGGTATACCTTCAGGTAATAATCGTTGGTAAGTTCGTTTGGCTGATGGTAATAGAGTTTCTTGTATTCATATTTGTAATCGTAACGCAAAGCCGAAATATCGCTCAACACAGCAGATGCTGTGGGGAATGAGCCGGCACCTTTACCATAAAAGAATTGTTTATCGGCAAATGAACTTTCTACAACAGCTCCGTTGTATTCGTTCTTTACAAAACTTAAATGATCGTCGTGCTTTACAAATTGGGGCAATACAAAGGCAGCCACTTTACCGTTCTGTAATTTCTTAGCCTGTCCCACTAAACGGATTTCTAAATTTTTCTCTCTGCCAACAGAGGCATCAGAACCCTGTATGTTTTGAATACCGGTAAACAACACATCGTCTACCTTCGATACTACACCGTAAGCATGCAGCAATAAAATCACCCATTTGTTTACGGCATCCCATCCATCCACATCCAATGTGGGATCGGCTTCGGCAAAACCCAACTGTTGTGCCTGTAACAATGCCTGTTTGAAATCGAGTTTCTCTTCAAACATTTTGGTAAGAATATAGTTGGTGCTGCCGTTTACAATACCACGGATGCCATGCAACAGATCGTTATCGTAATACTCTTCGAGGTTACGGATAACAGGAATAGAAGCACAAGCTGATGCTTCGTACAAAAATGAAAGCCCGGTTTCTGTCTGCAGTTTCAATAATTCCGGCAAATGCTCAGCAATCATTTTTTTGCTGGCACTAACTACTTCTTTACCATTTTTTAATGCTGTTGAAACAATATAAAAAGCGGGTTCGCTTTCATTGATCACTTCTACAATTACATTGATTTCCGGATCGTTTAACAATACATCTCTGTCTGTTGTAAACAACTCATCGGGTGCATTACGTTTCTTATTTGGATCTTTAATACAAACCCGTTTAATTTTTGCATTCAACGACTCGGTTTGATGGAGTACTTTGTACAAACCTTCACCTACAACGCCAAAGCCAAAAAGGCCAATCACTAACTGTTTATCGGATGACATATTACTTGATTAATTGTTTCTTTAAATCTGTTTTCTGTGTTTGCTGTAAAAAATTGTTGATGGCTTTGTTGATCTGGTCGTACTCCAACAGGAATCCATCGTGCCCGTAAAACGATTCAATGCTTTTGAAATGTGCACCGCTGATGGTATTGGCCAGGATCTGTTGTTCACTGATGGGGAACAACAGATCGTTACTGATACCAATGACCAATGTACGTGCAGTAATTTCCTTCAACGCCAGTTCAATGGAAGTACGGCTGCGGCCAACATTGTGCGAATCCATGCCTTTGCTTAAAAAATAATAGCTGAATGCATTGTAACGCTTTACCAGTTTATCGCCCTGGTAACGTTGGTACGATTCGGCTTTAAATTCTTCCAGCACATCGTTGGTTTCTTCAATCTGGCTGATGCCATACGCATCGTAATGGCGGTACGAAAGCAATGCAATACTGCGTGCTGCTTTTAAACCCGCCTGTCCTGCATCCGCACTTTTATTTTTCCAGGTAACATCTGCTTCAATCGCCAAACGTTGCGATGCATTGAAGGCAACACCCCACGCCGAGTGATACGCATTTGTTGCAATCGGAATAATATGTTCGAACAGTTGCGGTTCTTCAATAGCCCATTCGAGCAATTGCTGTCCGCCCATACTACCACCAACACCGATGTGTATTTTTTCAATTCCTAATGCTTTGCGTAACGGATCGTATGCACGGATCATATCCCTTGGAGTAAACCAGGGAAAGTCATGATAGTAAGGTTCGTTTGTTAATGGATTTATATCCAACGGACCGATACTGCCATATGCACTGCCGGGCATATTTACGCAAACAATAAAATACTTAGCCGGATCAAATAACTTTCCTTCGCCTACCAAACCATCCCACCATTCCGATGGATTGCTGTTAGCCGTTAACGCATGGAAGATCCATACAGCATTGCTCTTTGTTTCATTCAGCTCACCCAATGTTGTATAAGCTAAATGATACTGGTTGAGCAATGCGCCCGACTCCAGCCTGAATGGTTTATTATATGTAAAAACTTGTGTTGACATTACCGTTCGATCGTTATTCTTTTTGTGGTTGTTATCCTACCAATTCTTTTTCTGTTACTTGCTGAAATGCCTGTTCCAGATCTGCTTTAATATCATCGATGTGCTCAATACCTACACTGATGCGTACCAGGTTCGGATCAACACCTGCAGCTATCTGTTCAGCTTCGCTCAACTGTTCGTGTGTTGTACTTGCCGGATGAATTGCCAATGTTTTTGCATCGCCTACATTCGCCAAATGACTCACCAGTTTTAATGAATTGATGAATTTAGCAGCGCTTTCCTTACCACCTTTAATAGCTACCTGCAAAATACCGCCGAAGCCATTGGTTAAATATTTCTTCGCCAGTTCGTGATAAGGATTGCTTTTTAATCCGGGATACAACACATACTCAACAGAAGGATGTTGCTCCAGCCATTGTGCTAATTCCAATGCATTTTGTACATGGCGTTCTACACGCAGCGACAATGTTTCTAATCCCTGAATTAATAAGAACGAATTGAACGGACTTTGTGAAGCACCATAATCACGCAAACCTTCTACACGTGCACGGATGATAAATGCAATGTTGGGTAAACCCAGCGGATTGCCTTCGCCAAACACATCCCAGAATTTTAATCCATGATAACCTTCACTTGGTTCAGTAAACTGCGGAAACTTACCATTGCCCCAGTTGTAGTTTCCGCCATCAATAATAACACCACCGATGGTAGTGCCATGCCCGCCAATCCATTTGGTTGCACTTTCTACAACAATGTTTGCACCATGCTCTAACGGACGGAACAAATAACCACCTGCACCAAACGTATTATCAACTACTAAAGGCAGATCGTATTCTCTTGCCAATGCTGCAAACTTTTCAAAGTCGGGAATATTTAATCGTGGGTTACCGATTGTTTCAAGGTAAATGGCTTTGGTGTTTTTATCAATCAGTTTTGCAAAGCTTTCCACATCATCACCATCAGCAAAACGTGCTTCAATACCTAAACGTTTAAACGATACTTTAAACTGGTTGTAGGTACCGCCGTACAAATAAGAAGTAGTGATGAAATTATCGCCTGCCTGCAAAATATTGCTGAGTGCAAGAAACTGTGCAGCCTGTCCGCTGGCTGTTGCTAAAGCTGCCACACCACCTTCCAATGCTGCGATGCGTTGTTCAAACACATCGGTGGTGGGGTTCATAATACGGGTATAAATATTACCGAAGGCTTTTAAACCAAAAAGGTTAGCAGCGTGTTCGCTGTTATCGAAGCCGTAAGAGGTTGTTTGATAAATAGGTACAGCACGTGATTTTGTTGTTGGATCAATTTGCTGACCGGCATGCAGTTGTAATGTTTCGAAACGTAAGGCGCTCATAAAATAGATTTAAGTATGATAAATAGTGTAAAAAGAAAAAGAGAAAACTGAATGTAGAACCTCCCCGTGAAGGGGTCGGAAATGAGTAGGTATGCCTTACGGCATACAACAAATACAACAACACTGCATGCATGCAGTTAAAGAAGAGTTTGTATGGTTGTTGTTGTACATATTTGTAAAAGACCCTACAAATGTAGAAGGGTTCTTTTGCTTCTGCAAATTTGAACTTGTAAAAGTTTTGTCAATGATTTGCTTAACGATTGTTTGTTTCATCTGCTTTCAGTTATCATGTGCTTCAGTACTTATCGGAGAAAGCAGACCATCGGCGAATGTTTTTGCTACATATAGTATGTAAAACAAAAAAGCTCATCCGATAAAATCAGATGAGCTTTTGCTATGTAATTGAACATTGTTAAGCTTGAAATCTGACTTATCTACCCTTTTCAGGATGGAATTGGCACCTTTCTTTCAACTGTAAAACAATTGAGAGAGGTTGCCAAGGCTTCATCGGGCCATTACCCTCTGCCTTTCTTGATAAGTAGTCCCGTATGAACGGGATTGCTAAAGAACTGCCGCAAAATTAGGCACAAAAAGATCAAATTGCCAAATTTCTTTAACTAACAGCTGTTACAAAACAGGATGTGCTTCACGTACAATAATCAGTGCAGCTAAAACAGAAGGAATCATTGCACGCAAATGTGCCCTCCTTTCTGTTTCGTTTTGGTAGCTGGCCGGTATGGTAGCACTTAGTTTATGATCGGGCACTGCTTCACTTTCCAGCACTACTTCAATTCCGTTACGCTCATGAATGCTGAAACGGAACTGATCGTGTTCTTCGGTAGAGGCAGATCCTTTGTTCATCCGGTCATCATCGTATTGCACTTTACCGAGGTTATGGCCATATTCATTCCGTACAAACTGAAACAGTTTGTTAAACATCCGCTTACCAATAAAAATACTTCGTTTAATTACACCGCTTTCCAGGCGAAAACTTTCGGTAGAAGGATTTAGTTTTAATGTAAACCGATGCTCCTGCCGGCCATCGTTTAAAATCATCGGAACTTCGTTGTAAACGGCAATACCCATACGTGTAAGTTTTAAAATGACGAATCGAATTGCAACTTTAAGTTAACATGAACCCGGCCAAACTAAAATCAAACCGGGGCTTAGTTTTCCACAACACAAAAAATTAATACAGCGTCCTGCCCGGCAAAGCCGAACAATGCTGCTGTTTCTGCGTTGTTTGAGTGCCGGCGTCAGTAACCGGTTATTTTCCATTTTCTCCGGCGTCTTAACCAATTCAATTTCATGGTAAATTCGCCATCCGGCCGGGATAAACCGGCACACGCAACATATGAGCGATTTATCGAACGATCTGATAGAGGTATCCGGTGCAAGAGTGCACAACCTGAAAAATATTGATATCCAGATTCCTAAAAATAAACTGGTGGTTATCACCGGCATCAGTGGCAGCGGCAAATCATCGCTGGCGTTTGATACCATTTATGCCGAAGGACAACGCCGTTACATGGAAACCTTTGGCGCCTATGCCCGCCAGTTTGTGGGCGATATGGAACGACCCGATGTAGATAAGATCACCGGACTGTCTCCTGTTATTTCCATAGAGCAAAAGACAACCAATAAAAATCCCCGTTCTACTGTTGGTACCATTACCGAGGTGTACGATTTTCTGCGTTTGCTGTTTGCACGTGCCAGCGATGCGTATTCGTACAACACCGGTAAAAAAATGGTGAAGTGGAGCGAAGAAGAAATTGTAGAGAATATTTTCAATCGTTTCGACGGACAAAAAATTTCGTTACTGGCGCCCCTGGTAAGAGGTCGTAAAGGTCATTACCGTGAACTGTTTGAAGACATCCGGAAGAAAGGATATGTAAAAGTGCGTGTTGATGGTGAAATTATTGATCTCACTCCCAAGATGCAGGTAGACCGTTACAAGATTCATGATATTGAAGTTGTCATTGACCGGTTGAAAGTGAGTGATGATTTTCGTTTACGCATCAGCCAAAGTGTACAACAGACCTTACGGCTTGGTAAAGACCTGATGTTTATTGCAACAGAACGCAACGGTGTTGTTTCCTATTCAAAACAACTGATGTGCGAAGACACAGGCATCAGTTACGAAGAGCCATCGCCCAACGCCTTTTCGTTTAACTCGCCATATGGTGCCTGTCCTGTTTGCAAAGGATTAGGCAATGTATACAGCATCGATATGGAGTTGGTGCTGCCCGATCAATCCTTATCGGTAAAAGAAGGTGGTATTGCTCCTCTGGGCGAAGAGCGTGATGCAAGTGTGTACCAGCAGGTAACTGCATTTGCAAAAAAGTATAAGATCAAATTAGATACTGCAGTAAAAGATTTATCGAAAGAACATCTTGACCTGTTGCTGTTTGGCGATAAAAATATTAATCCATCGCTGGAAGTTGATGTAAATGATGATACCGTGCCGCAGGAATTTACAGGCAGTTACGAAGGTATTATTCCAATGCTGAAACGCTGGTTTACCTCTACCCACAGCACCGAAGGTTTGCGTGAATGGGTTACACAGTTCACTACATTAAAAACATGCGGCAGTTGTAACGGTGCCCGTTTACGGAAAGAGAGTCTGTGGTTTAAAATTGAAGACAGAAATATTTCTGAATTAAGCGAACTGAACCTGGATAATCTTGCAGCCTGGTTCGATGGTTTGGAATTACGCATTAGTAATAAACAGGCAACCATTGCAAAAGATGTGTTGAAGGAAATCAGAGAGCGCCTGCAGTTTTTATTGAATGTTGGATTAACCTACCTCACACTCAACCGTTCGAGTCGTACATTAAGCGGTGGCGAAAGCCAGCGTATACGGTTGGCCACACAAATCGGTTCGCAGTTGCAGGGCATCACTTATATTCTGGATGAGCCAAGTATTGGTTTGCATCAACGTGATAACCACCGCTTAATTGATGCATTAAAAAATCTGCGTGATGTTGGCAACAGTGTATTGGTGGTAGAACACGATAAAGATATTATGCTTGCTGCCGATCATTTAATTGATGTAGGACCGCAGGCAGGTAAACATGGTGGTACCATTGTGTCGGCAGGCACTCCTGCTGAAGTATTAAAATCGAACAGCGATACAGCACAATACCTCAACGGTAAAAAAACAATTCCGGTGCCAAAAGAAAGAAGAAAAGGCAACGGTAAGTTGATTGAGCTGAAAGGTGCCAGTGGTAACAACCTGAATAACGTAAGTGCAAAATTTCCGCTTGGTAAGTTGATTGTTGTTACCGGTGTTAGTGGCAGCGGCAAGAGTACACTCATTAACGAAACACTCTACCCTATCCTCAGCAAATATTGTTACGAATCAAAAACCAATCCCATGCCATACAAAAGCATTAAAGGATTGGAGCATATTGATAAGGTCATTGAAATTGATCAATCACCGATCGGACGTACACCAAGAAGTAATCCTGCTACTTATTGTGGCTTCTTTACCGAAATAAGAACCTTGTTTGCTGCAGTACCCGAAGCAAAGATCCGTGGGTATAATGCAGGCCGCTTTTCCTTCAACGTTAAAACGGGCCGATGCGATGTTTGTGAAGGTGGCGGTATGCGTGTTATTGAAATGAACTTTTTACCCGACGTGTATGTGCATTGCGAAAAATGCAATGGCAAACGTTACAACCGTGAAACGCTGGAAATACGTTACAAAGGAAAATCGATTGCTGATGTATTAGATATGACGGTGGAAGAAGCAGTGGAGTTTTTCCAGCCTGTTCCATACCTGTATCGTAAGATCAAAGTGCTGGAAGATGTTGGGCTTGGTTACATTACCCTTGGCCAGAGTGCAGTTACATTAAGTGGTGGTGAAGCGCAACGGGTAAAACTTTCAACAGAGCTGGCAAAAAAAGATACAGGCAAAACATTTTATATTCTCGACGAGCCAACAACAGGTTTACACTTTCAGGATATACAGCACTTGTTAGATGTGTTGAATAAATTAACCGATCGTGGTAATACCGTATTGGTTATTGAACATAACATGGATGTAATTAAAGTGGCCGATCATATCATCGACCTCGGACCTGAAGGGGGCGATGGTGGTGGTAAAATTTTATTTGAAGGCACACCCGAAGAACTTATTCATTGTAAAGAAAGCCACACCGGTCGTTTCCTGAAAATGGAATTATAATACTTCAGGTATATACATAAAAAAAAGCCCCCCGACCAAAGGGGGCAACAGGATAGAGTACGGACCAAGAGAAACAAAGCAAAGCATGGTGAAATAAATATTAGTCACTGGTTCTCTCTTCTTAGATTTTCAAAGGATTGGAAAGCTTCGAATTAGGGCTCAGACTAACGTTTATTGCATACTTTACTCAAATCATTGATAGAAGTCTTGGTTTACACATGGAATTAAAAAAATAAGCAAAGCATGGTGAAATAAATATCGGTCTTCAGTTCTCTTATTAGATTTTCACAGGATTGGAAAAATAGAGAATAGGGTACGGACTAACGTTTATTACATACTTTGCTTAAGAAGTTTATAGATATAATTTTTTCTTGAAAATATAGAGCACTACATACAAGGTAACCAGCCCGATGCGTAACAACCATATTGTTAATTCGGGGTTAGCGGTTAAAACTCTCGCTTTTGTTTTGGGGATTTCAGTTTTCATTTTTGTAGGATTTGGGTATGGGTGGATTAAAAAATTATGTTAGAAATATTGCGGACACTTCATTGAGTTTTTATTTCGGAACCAATCAGCGTATACATCACCAATTTTCCAGGTTAAACGAAACGTACTTGAGAAGTAAGAATCATTACGATCCGGATTTCCTCTTTTCTTACCGATTCTATACGGGGTATATCCTGGAATACCGGGATAAAACGAACTCGGATTTGCAAGATATTTAGCCTGTGTTGCCTGTGCGGGAGACAGATATTTATCAAACAAAGCAGGGTCAATATATTTTGTACTTACATCATCAATATAATCACTACCTGTTTTCCGGTGAATGAATTCTATACCAAACGTAATGCGTTCTGTAATATCGTATTTAATACCCACACCCATCGGCACTACATAAGTAATGGTGCTGTATTCAGGGGTACCTGTTTCCACCATTCCCTGTCCTTCTGTACGAAGTGGTTTTAAATCAACCCACGATTCGTTACCAGCTGCATCTTTATATAAACCCTGTGGTTTAAAATTCATCACACCAATACCAAGTATACCATAAGGGCGCAAACGAGGTAAACCTAAACCGTTTTTTAAACTGAGGAATGCAGTTGGATATAATTCAATTCCGGCATATCCTTCATATAATGGAGAGCGGAATGTGAGGTTTCTGTATTTTCTTGAACCTTCGTAAGTATCGGCCGGTTGCTTTTGTTTGATTAAACGATCATCACCTTCCATGTTACCAATGTTACCTGCAACACGAAAACCCAACCATTCCGATGGATAATATGAAGCAGAAAATCCACCAATCATATTTGTAACAGGAACGTTGTTGTCTTTGGGGCCAATAGATCCTTTACCACGGTTACCACCAAGGTCACCAAGAAAGTTCATGGGGCCAACATTTAATCCGATTTCGAAGCGTGAATTTGCAGTAGTGAGGCCAATCTGTGCACTAACAGTGTTAGCAGAAAAGATCATCAACAATAAAGCGTACAGGGAGACTTGTAGTGTACGTCTTTTCATAGAATTGGATATTTGGTTTTTCTTCAATTGGATACGACATGACAATATTAGACAACAAATTTTGAAGTGCAAAATTTTTTGATGCGGAAATACATGGAAACCCTTTGCCAGCATAGGTTTTTAGGGAGTTTTACTTATGGTGTTTCGTAAAATTACCTATTAGTTTTGAATATTCCGAATCATTTCGATATGCTCAATATTATCTTCTAGATAGATCGCACTTGTTTGTACAAATCCAAGCGATGAATAAAATTGCAGCAGGTAATATTGTGCGCCTATTTTAATCGGAACATCTCCAAATAATGCTTTGCATTGTTCAATGGCATTTTGCATCAACAATCTGCCAACGCCGGTGCCTCTTGCAGCAGGATTCGTCAGCACTCGCCCGATCGAAGGCTCCTCGTACGAAACACCGGGGGGCAACAACCGTACATAAGCCATCAGCTTTCCCTCCTCATCAACGCCCATATAATGCCAGCCTTTCTGATCTTTATAGTCAGCATCCTGGTACACACAATTTTGCTCTACTACAAATACTTCGTTACGCAACCACATGATGTCGTATAACTCATATGGTGTTAACGCTTCAAACTTTTTTAATATCCAGTTTAGTTTTTTCATCGTCCGGGTGTTGGTACAACAGGTAAACTTTCGTTACCGAATTCATTTACCGATTGTACTGCGAAAAAATAATTATCTTTTGAATAGGGCAGTTTTACATTGGTTTCTGCCGTAAAAATTTTCTTTTGCCAAACAGCACTTGTTGTTTCACGCACCAATACATAATAGCCTTTTACTTTACCTGCTGCCGGTGCTTTCCAGTTAATAAGCGAATAATTGGTAAGATTTCTTGTTTCGATTTTAACTTCCAGTGGCATAGAGGGCGCCTTTGCCAAATTCGCCAACGAAGCGAGGTTGATGCCTGTGTTTTTTGCTAAGTAAACAAAGTCCATAAACTCAGGTAAATCGCCATACTGTGTTCCTTTTTCAGTACGCAGATCCTGGTGTTGATGATCGAAATTTTCGTTCATTTCTGTAATACGTACCGCTGCATACCCTTTTTGTACAAAGGGTGTATGATCGCCTCCACGTAAAAACCGATCATTGCGATAAACCATCACCACTTCCAGGTTGTCGACATAACGTTCGCCTACCTCTTTTACATAACGGGCCAGTTGTCTCGACTTGCCATCATTCTCCAACCCAAGGTTACGGATATTCGCTGCGCTTTTATCTAACTCATAGGCAGGTAATCCTTCGCTGAACACACGCACTTTTGTGTTATCAATAATCATGGTTTCACTACTGTTGTTCGAACCCATGATATCGTTGTTGAGCACCGCTTCAATTACCAAGTTGGCATCTTTTGCTTTACCGGCTAAAAAGTTGGCCCCTAACAAGCCCTGTTCTTCCCCACTAACAGCTACAAAAATGATGGTTGCTGAAAATTCGTATTTACTCATGATACGGGCACATTCCAATACTGCTGCCACACCACTGCCATCGTCGTTGGCGCCGGGTGCAGCACTGGTGGCATTCATTACATCCGTAACACGACTATCCAAATGCCCGCTGATGACAAAGATGCGCCCATCAGCAGGATTCGTTCCTTTTAAGATCGCCATAGCATTGCCGAGATTCACTGCTTTGCTGATGCGTCTGCCATCGGGCTGCAACGTGGTAGTATCCACCATTGCCGTCATGCGGCCGTTCGATTGTTTGGCAAATTCATTGAACTTGGCTACCACCCATTCACGTGCAGCACCGATACCATTTTTTTTATCGGTTACGGTACTCATGGTATGCCTTGTGCCAAAACTCACCATCTTATAGATGTAGGCTTTCAACGAATCGGCTGAAATTTCTTTCACCATCTTTTCAATGTCCGGATCCCGTTGAATAATTGTTTGGCTCTTTGCAGCACCGATCGTTAGAATGAATGCTGCAGCTAACAGAAAATGCTTCATACTGTACAGTTGGTTTTAATAATTATATTTTTCTTTCCAGAGTTGTTTTAAAAAACGACGCAGCTCTTCCTCTCTTGCATTTTTACCCGGCTCATAAAATTTTGTTCCGCTGATTGCATCGGGTAAATATTCCTGCACAGAGAAATTGTTTTCGTAGTTATGCGAATACTGATACCCTTTGCCATAATCCATATTCTTCATCAACTTTGTTGGTGCATTACGGATATGTAACGGCACCGATAAATCGCCACTCTGCCGTACAACAGATAAGGCTGCATCAATGGCAGCATACGACGCATTACTCTTTGGCGATGAAGCCAGATACACGGCACACTGCGACAAAATAATTCTCGACTCAGGGTAACCGATTTTGCTCACTGCTTCAAATGTTACATTGGCCAACAGCAATGCATTCGGATTTGCATTGCCAATATCTTCACTTGCTAGAATCAATAATCTGCGGGCAATAAACTTTACATCTTCTCCCCCTTCAATCATACGTGCCAGCCAGTACACCGCTGCGTTGGGATCGCTGCCACGGATTGATTTGATAAAGGCGGAAATAATATCATAATGCTGTTCGCCGCTCTTATCGTACAACGCCATTTTTTGCTGAATGGTTTGTAACACAAGTTCATCGGTAATAACAAATTCGTCTGTTGATGAGGATGTGTCTGTTACAATTTCCAACAGGTTCAACAGCTTTCGTGCATCACCACCACTTAAGCGAATGAGTGCTTCCGTTTCTTTCAACTCAATAGTTCGTTTCTTCAACTCTTCATCTTCACGAATAGCTTTCTGTAACAGCTGCACAAGATCTTTTTCATCCAAAGCTTTCAACACAAATACCTGGCAACGGCTCAGCAAGGCACTGTTTACTTCAAACGAAGGATTCTCGGTTGTAGCGCCGATTAATGTAATGATCCCTTTTTCAACTGCACCCAACAAGGCATCCTGTTGTCCTTTATTGAAACGATGAATTTCATCGATAAACAAAATGGCTTTGGCTTCCTGCTTTGCCTGCTCAATTACTTCACGTACATCTTTTACACCACTGCTGATGGCACTCAGTTGAAAATAAGCAGCATCAACAGAATGCGCAATAATGTTGGCAATGGTTGTTTTACCAACACCGGGCGGGCCCCATAAAATCATGCTGGGTATATGTCCGCTGGCAATTGCTTTTTGAAGAATACCTCCTGTACCGGAAAGATGTTGCTGACCGACAAGATCCTGCAATTGTGTTGGTCGTAACCGTTCGGCGAGTGGCTGTTGCATGGGGCAAGTTATTGCAATTCTGCAAACGGAAACAAACCAAACAACAGGATTTTATGAATGGCAGATCAGGGATGATACTGCTTCAGAAATACAGCCACTTTTGCAAACGCATCTGCATAAGTAGCGGCATCCCAATCGCCATGTCCGGCACCATTATAAACCACCGACTGGCTGGGTACATTGGCTGCAGTTAATTTCGTTTGCAACAATGCCGATTGTGAAGCTGCAACGATTAAATCGTTACTCCCGTGCAGCAATAAAGTGGGGGCTGCACCGGCAATAGCAAATGTGTAGGGCGATGATTGTTGGTAAAGCACAGGATTGGAAGAAGGAGTTGCACCTGTTACAGACGCAAGTAATAAAGGCACCAGCGGATTGGGTGGATTATTATACATCTGCACCAATTCTGTAGGACCAAAAAACGAAACCACTGCTTTTGCTTTTACAGGTGTGCTGTATTTGTATGCCTGCAGTAATGCAAGATGTGCACCAGCACTTGCACCAATGAATGCAAACCGATCGGACACGGCATATTCGTTTCGTTTGCTGAAAATAAATTCAACAGCTGCTTTTACATCATTCTCCTGTGTGGGAAACAGGTTCTGACCATTTGCTGCCAAGCGGTAACTGATATTGAAAATAGCGTAGTTGGGTAAGCGTCGTTTGAGTGTATCAACAAAAACATTCAGATCGTTGCGGCTGCCTTCTGTCCATCCGCCTCCATGTATTAAAATAAGAACAGGTGTTGCTGTTGTACTTCTGCCTGCAGGTAAATACACATCCATTGCCTGCTTGGCATCTGTTCCATACTTAACATTCAGAAAGGTTTTTGCTGCATTGGCATCTTCTTTCTTTTTGCAGGAAGCAAAAAACAGCATTGCCAGAAAGCAAATGAACAGTATACGCATATACGATCAATTTACTTAAAGAAACGAAAAACCGTCAGATGCATTGTGTTAAAACAAAACTCAGTAAGGTTGATTATTTTTCGGCTGCTCATCAAACAGGGCTGCATATTGCTTCATGTAACGGAAAGTTGCAGAAATATGATAGCCCAACGCCACGGCATAGATAAGAAGGAACCAAATGGCCACTTTCATAATGTTCAAAAAAAGCCCGGTAGGTACAGGTGTTTTTGATTGTTGTGCTGCTGCAAAATCGTTCACCGCCTGGTTCAGTACCGATGGTTCAAGAATAACTGCAATGGATTGAAAAATATTCATTACAACAAACACAAGAGCTACATATGCATTCACCCTAATAAAATCACGCAGCTTTACTTTTAATTTTTGTTTACCATCAAGACCGTTATGCAAAAACAAAAAGCTTGAAATGGAATAAAGCACCACTGCCACTACTACAAATACACTGATAAGCAAAGCAGGATTAGCTAATGCAATCAACAACGTAAACAATGCTGCAATGCCAAGAAGAACTGCAATGACTAAAAGAAAATAAGATACAATACGATAGAGCAATAACGACTTCATACTTTATAAATAAGAATGCTCTGCACAATACAGTTTGTGCAGAGCATTATAACTACAAAAAATTATTTCAAATCTAACTTAATCTGCAATTCATCAAACTGCTTGTTGTTGATTTCGCTTGGTGCATCGAGCATTACATCTCTTCCTGAATTGTTTTTCGGGAAGGCAATAAAATCACGGATGCTTTCGCTGCCGCCGAGGATTGAACACAAACGATCAAACCCAAACGCAATACCACCATGTGGCGGTGCACCGTATTCAAATGCACCGAGTAAGAAACCGAACTTATGTTGCTGTTCTTCTGCATCCATCCCCAATGCGGCAAACATTTTTTCCTGCAGCTCACGCTGGTAAATACGGATAGAACCACCGCCGATTTCATTTCCGTTCAACACCATATCGTACGCATTGGCTTTGATGTTGGCATACGGATGCTCCAGGTATTTGTCCAGATCATCAACCTTTGGACTGTTGTTGATCATGATATCAATATGTGAAGGCTTCGGACTTGTAAACGGATGATGCCTTGCCACCCAACGGCCGGCACCGCCACCATCCTGATCTTCCAATGCAAACTCAAACAACGGAAAATCGAGTACCCATAATAACTTAAACTCATTGTCTTTCCGTAAGCCTAAACGTTTCCCCATTTCCAAACGCAGTTCGCTGGTGGCTTTACGGGTACGTTCTTCCGAACCGGCGAGAATCAATACTAAATCGCCTGCCTTGGCATCAGCTGCATCGGCAATGGCTTTTAATTTTTCTTCGCTGTAAAATTTATCTACGCTGCTTTTGTATGTTATCGCATTGCCCGTCTCTGGCAAGCCGGGCAGGCATTTGATGAACACCAAACCCTTCATGCCAATCTGCGGACGTTTTACCCACTCCGTTAATTCATCGGTTTGCTTCCGTGTATATTCACTGCAGCCCGGCACAGCAATCGCCAATACAGTTTCTGCCTCATCAAACACTTTAAAATCAACGCCGTCAATTAAAGCCGATTGACTTTGCTTGGTTGGGAATGTATGTGCAGGAAACTTGATGTTGCAAACCTTCATACCAAAACGGATATCGGGCTTATCATTACCGTATTGCCACATGGCTTCTTCCCATGTCATGCGTTCAACCGCTTCGGTATAATCAATGTTCTTTACTTCTTTGAAGATGGACTTAATCATCCCTTCAAACATGTTGAGAATATCTTCCTGCTCTACAAATGCCATTTCACAATCGATCTGTGTAAACTCCGGCTGACGGTCGGCACGCAGATCTTCATCACGAAAACATTTTACAATCTGGTAGTAACGGTCGTAACCACTTACCATCAGCAATTGCTTAAAAGTTTGCGGACTTTGCGGCAACGCATAAAACTGCCCGGGATTCATACGGCTTGGCACCACAAAATCTCTTGCACCTTCGGGAGTAGATTTAATTAAGAAAGGCGTTTCAATATCCATAAAGCCATTACCATGCAAATAGTTTCTTGCTGCACGGTTTACGGCATAACGTAATTCAAGATTGCGTTTTACTGCATTACGACGAAGATCGAGGAAACGATATTTCATGCGCAGATCATCACCACCATCCGTATCATCCTGAATGGTGAATGGAGGAACAGCAGACTTGTTGAGTATTTTAAATTCGCTCACCAGCAGTTCAATATCACCTGTAGCGATGTTGGGATTTTTGTTGCTGCGCTCACTAACGGTGCCGGTTGCCTGTAATACAAACTCACGACCCAGCGGGTTTTCATCCAGTACTTTGTTCAGCTCTTCGCCAAACAACAATTGAGTGATGCCATAACGATCCCGCAGATCCACAAACGTAATACTGCCGAACTTACGAACGGTTTGCACCCATCCGGCGAGGGTTACAGTTGTTCCAACATGATTACTTCTTAATTCGCCACAAGTATGAGAACGATACATAGTAAAGTTTAAAGTTGAACGTTGAAAATGAAAAGTAAGGCGCTACCAAAACTTAACAGCTTCAACCTAAAGGTTTGCTAAGGAGCGCAAAGATAACCATTGAGCGGTAACCAGCCGAAGCCAAGTCAGACTGATTTCTGTTCCTTTTCGTGGGTAAGTTCTTCGGCTACCACTTCTTCGGTTTGGCGGCTAAGTTTTTCCCGGAAAGATGAACTGGTGAAATACAGGCCATAATAAACAAAGAGGATCAGCAACCCGATGCCAAACGGAATCAAAGCCATGTGCCGCATGCCGTACTTGCCTTCGTCCCAGCCATAAAACTCACCAATCATCCAGGTACAGTTGGCGAAGATCCAGAATACAACAGCAAGGTTATGTACCAGCTCCGAAATAAGCTTCCGGGTTTGCCAGGTAATGAGTACAGCCGCCAATACAGTTGGTACAATCATGATCAAGCCGGGAATCCGCAGGTTCAATGCCCAGAACGCATCTTTAATGAGCCAGAAAAGAATATGCAGATTTTCGATACGGCGAAACCGTGCAGGAATGGAATAAATGACTTGATTACTCATGAATGTTGATTGAATGGGAAGGCATAAAAATAAGAAATGAATGGATGCATGAGTCCTGAGCGTTTTTTGACTTTGCTCAGAATCGAAGGGTATTTTTTTGTCAATCGAGCGATAGTCGAGATGGACGTTGGAGGAATACACTTTTTTTGACGAGGGCATATTCAGAGCATAAAAAAGTGGCGAGCTATTTACTCGCCACTTACTATTTTTCACTCGCTGTTTTTAGCTAAACATTTCCCGTACCCGTTCAAAGAAGCCTTTATCGCCTTTTTCGGGTTTGGGTTGAAAGTTTTGACCCTGCTGCAGTTTTTCCAACATGGCTTTTTCTTCTGAGGTTAAATGCTGCGGTGTCCACACATTTACATAAATCAACTGATCGCCTTTTTCGTAACTCTGTACAGCAGGAAACCCTTTGCCTTTTAAACGGAATACTTTACCGCTTTGCGTGCCCGGTGGTATTTTAATTTTTGCACGTCCGTCGATGGTAGGTACTTCGGCCTGGATCCCAAACACCGCATCGGGGAACGAAATATGCAGATCGTACGCCACATTCAATCCATCACGATGCAACTGTGGATGTGCTTCTTCTTCAATCAACACAATCAAATCGCCTGCAGGACCTCCACGTTCACCCATGTTACCACGGCCGCTTACATTCAGCTGCATGCCTTCCTGTACACCTGCCGGAATTTCGATGGTAATATTTTCTTCGCCATACACACGGCCTTCGCCTTTACAGGCTGTACACTTGTTGGCAATGGTTGAACCTTCACCATTACAGGTAGGACAGGTTGTAACCGTCTGCATCTGCCCGAGAAACGTATTCTGTACCCTTCTTACCTGGCCACTGCCACCGCAGGTGCCGCAGGTTTGCATGCTGCTTTTATCTTTTGCACCGGTATTACCGCAGGTAGTACAACCAACATATTTTTTAACCTTAATGGTTTTACTGGCGCCTTTTGCTATTTCCTCGTAATTAAGTTTAATGCGTACACGCAAATTACTGCCTCTTACTCCTCTTGTTCTGCCGCCACCACCTCTGCGTTGACCGCCGCCACCGCCGAAGAAACTTCCGAACGGACTATCATCGCCAAAAATATCACCGAACTGGCTGAAGATGTCGTCCATGTTCATATTATGACTACCGCCGCCAAATCCACCACGGCCATTACCGCTTACGCCTGCATGTCCGTAACGATCGTATTGCGCTTTTTTATCAGCATCACTTAAAACTTCGTATGCTTCAGCTGCCTCTTTAAATTTCTCCTCAGCTTCTTTATTTCCGGGGTTACGGTCGGGGTGAAACTGCATCGCAACTTTGCGGTATGCCTTTTTAATTTCATCCGCAGAAGCAGTTTTGCTTACACCTAATATTTCGTAAAAATCTCTCTTTGTTGACATATGTAGCTACTAGCTTTTAGCTGCAAGCTTTTAGTAAAACGCAAACCAGCTTGCAGCTGATGGCTTGCGGCAAACAGCTTATTTACCTACCACCACTTTTGCAAAGCGGATAATTTTATCGTTGAGTAAATATCCTTTTTCAATTTCATCAATTACTTTTCCCTTCATCTCTTCAGTTGGTGCAGGAATTTCAGTAATGGCCTCGTGCTTATCGGCATCAAAATCGTGGCCTTTTGTTTCCATTACTTTTAAACCACGGTTCAACAACGAAGAACGGAGTTTATGAAACACCAGTTTTACACCTTCATCTACAGGGCCGGCTTTCAACAGTTCGGCTTCTGCACGGTCGGCATCGTCCAATACTTCCAGCAACGAAACAATTACCTCTTTACCGGCAGTCTGCATTTGCTCAACCCGTTCTTTTGCGGTACGACGGCGGAAATTATCGAACTCGGCCATGAGGTAGAGATATTTTTTCTTTTCCTCTTCGATAGCTTCTTTCAACTTTTCCAGTTCGCTTTCTTCTGCAATTTGCTCGTTGAGATGGTTTACACCGGCGATGTTTTCATCGGTGTTAATATCGGCACTAAAAGCTGTATTGTTTACATCAGCTGCGTTTTGTTCTGTCATTTCGTTCGTCTTTTGTTCCATAAAACGTAAAATTGTCGGCAAAGGTAAGCTCGTCAAGAATATTGCCAATGGCTGAATTGGGACAAATTGTCTTGCCCCACTCCGCTCAAATGCTATTTACTTCACACTTCCATCCCTGCTCTTCTTACTTACCATTATCTTTGCCGGCTATGACAAAAGTGACGCTCAACAGAAAGATCTCTCAACGTGTTGCAAACGGCCATCCCTGGGTGTTTGCCAACGAAGTAAACCGTGTAGATGGAAATGCCGAGGCAGGTGCAATTGTAGATGTGCATACACATGATGATAAGTTCTTAGGCCGGGGCTATTTTAACCCGAAATCGCAGATCCTCGTTCGCATACTTACCCGAAAGAAAAACGAAGAAATAAATGAGGATTTCTTTTTACGCAAGCTGAGCCAGGCATGGAAAGAGCGTCAACAAATGGGTTACAAAGAAAACTGCCGCCTCATTTTTGGGGAAGCCGATGGTTTACCGCAGCTGATCATTGATAAATTCAATGATTACTTTGTTATTCAAACACTGGCGCTGGGTATTGATTTGTGGAAAGAAGCGATTGTAAAAGCGATTAACCAGATTTTTCAGCCGAAAGGTATTTATGAGCGAAACGATGTGCCCATTCGTGAGCTGGAAGGCATGGAACAGAAGAAAGGTTTCCTGAGCGAACCCTTCGATACCAATATCATCATCAACGAAAATGGTTTACAGTTTCATGTAGATATTGCCAATGGGCAAAAAACCGGCTACTTCCTCGATCAGCAGGATAACCGCCGCCAGATACAACATATTGTAAAAGATGCTGAAGTATTGGGCGCCTTTACCTACACTGGTACATTTGAAATTCATGCAGCAAAGTATGGAGCTAAAAGTGTGCACGGACTTGACATATCGGAAAGTGCTATTGCTATGTGTAATAAAAATGCCGAGCTCAACGGTGTTGCCGACATCTGCAAATTTGAATGTGTAAATGCATTTGATGTACTGAAGACCTGGGTGAAGGAAGGTAAACAATACGATGTGGTGATGCTCGATCCGCCATCGTTCACCAAATCACGGGCGACCATTCAAAAAGCTATTACGGGCTATAAAGAAATTAACCTGCGGGGTATGAAGCTGGTGAAGCCGGGCGGTTTCCTCGTTACCTCTTCCTGTACCAACCTGGTGCAGCCCGATCTGTTTTTAGAAATCATACAAATGGCGGCGAAAGATGCCCGCCGACAATTACGCCAGGTTACCTTTCAAACACAAAGCTCCGACCACCCGATCATTTGGGGTTGGGAGAATACACATTATTTGAAGTTTTTGATTGTGCAGGTGCTTTAAAAAGTTTCTGGTTTCTTGTTTTTGGTTTTTGGTTTTTGGTTTTTGGTTTCTGGTTTCCATTCGCAGGTTTCTTGTATTTGGTTACATCCTTATGGTCGGGTGCTTTCTTTTTTTCCATATGACTACACAATCAGGTTTATAACCTGAAACTATAAACAAGAAACAAAGGGATTACTATTTTACTACCTGAAACTTACCGCTCTCCACAACTTTACCGCTGCGGTCGGTTAACTGGAAGATGTACACACCACGGAAATAGTCGTTAAGGTTGATAACTGTACGGGGTGTAAGATTGTTGATTTCGAGTACTTTTTTGCCGATGAAGTTGAATACTTTGAAGGAGTAGTTAGAAACGGCAATGTCTTTAAACTCGAAATTAATAAAAGCAGAAGCGGGGTTGGGATAAAAACGAACCACCTTAACCACGTTTTCAGCACCAGCTGAATTTGACCTGTCGCTCTGTGCGAAGGTCGTTGTGGCTATCAAAAGGATAAAGGCGATTATGGTAGAAATCCGTTTCAACGAAACAAACTTAGTTTTATTATCTGCAATTTACAAGCTTTTTTCACAATTCTTAACAATAAGGAGACGGATTTCTGTAGAATTCGTCTCCTTATTTGTGTCAAAATTCTCTTAATTGAGCTCGGCTAAGCGTTGATTGATGGCCGCAAAGTCGGGCACAGCATCTTTCGTTTCAACCAGTTCGGCATATTGTATAACACCTTCTTTATCAATAATAAAAGCACTTCTTTTCGATACGCCCTTCATATCGAAAATCCAGTTTTCGTACAACGAATCGTAAGCCGCTGACACTTCTTTGTTGAAATCGCTCAGCAACGGAAAATTGTACCCCTGCTCATCTCTGTATCTTTTCAGGGTAAAGATCGAATCTACCGAAATCCCCAGCACCTGCGCATTGGCATTGCTGTAGCGGGCAATATCGTCCCGAACTGTACATAATTCTTCGGTACAGGTACTGGAGAACGCCTGTGGGTAGAACAGGATCAATACATTCTTTCCTTTAAAGTCAGCAAGACTTACTTTATTTCTTTCACTATCAAATAACGTGAAATCCGGGGCCTTTTGTCCAATTTTAATATGCATGCTGTTAATTATTTTAATCTGTGTATAACAACGATTCGTACAATTTGTTAAATGAAAAGGGAAGCATTTTTTTAGATGCTTCCCTTTTACCTGTTCAGTTTCCTTTTAAATATGGAGCAGGACCTGCTCACCCATAGCATCCGTTCCAAGAATTTTATCGGCCGGCGTTGTAGCATCGGCGATATCACGTGAACGGTAACCATCTTTTAATACTTTATCTACAGCATTGATCACCGCTTCAGATTCTGCTTTCATGCCAAACGAAATATCCAATAATAAGGCAGCGGATAAAACCGAAGCCAACGGATTGGCAACGCCTTTACCGGTAATATCGTGTGCTGAACCGTGGATGGGTTCATACACACCTGTACCATCGCCAATCGATGCACTCGCCAGCATACCCATTGAACCGGCAATCTGCGAAGCTTCATCTGTAAGAATATCACCAAACAAATTCGCAGTAACCACCACATCAAAACGGCGTGGATCTTTAATGAGCAACATGGCTGTTGCATCAACAAACTGGTGTTCCACTTCCACATCAGGATATTCCAATGCTACTTTCTGTATTACTTCTCTCCACAAGCGTGACGTTTCTATCACGTTTGCCTTATCAACAGAACATAATTTCTTTTTACGGGTACGAGCTGCTTCAAATGCTTTGCGTGCAATACGCTCTACTTCGTAACGGCTGTATTCTGCAATATCATAAGCTGTATCGCCATCGTTCTTACGGCCCTTCTCACCGAAATAAATGTCACCGGTCAATTCACGGAAGAAAAGAATATCCGCACCTTTCAAAATCTCAGGTTTGATGCTTGATGCACCCAACAACTCATCGAATAATTTAATGGGACGAAGATTAGCATACAACCCAAGTTCCTTCCGCATCTTCAGCAAACCTTGCTCAGGACGAACTTTTGCTGAAGGATCGTTATCGTATTTGGGATGACCAACTGCACCAAACAATACCGCATCTGAATTACGCATTTTCTCTAACGATTCATCAGGTAATGGAACGCCTGTTGCTTCAATGGCCACATGGCCGATCAATGCTTCATCGTAAGTAAATGTGTGACCAAACTTTGCAGCAATCTTATCCAATACTTTCTTGCCTACTGCTGTTACTTCCTGTCCGATACCATCGCCCGGAACAATTAAAATGTGTTTTGTTGCCATTGTTATTCTGCTTGAACTTGTTTTGTTATTAAATTTTCAACCGCTGTCGGGGGTTCCCCACTCACCATTCACTACTGACCACTCACTATATTCAACATCTTTTGTGTTGCCTTAATCGCCGATACTGTCTGATCGCTGTCAAGACCACGTGTTTTAAATTCTTTATTGTTATGACTCCAGGTAATGATCGTTTCGCACAAGGCGTCGCTCTTACCACCAGGAGGAATACGCACAGCATAATCGGTAAGCTGTGGTAATTCAATTTTCTTTTGTTTGTAAATTTTCTTCAATGCGTTCATGAATGCATCGTACTGTCCATCGCCCTGCGCATGTTCTTCAAATGTTTCGCCATCAATATTCAAATGAAGTGTAACAGATGGACGAAGATTTTTTGAATGCGTCAACACATAATTCTCCACCTTCACTTTATCCTGGATAGAATTACTGTCGAGCACGTCAGAAAGGATATACGGAAGATCGGCTTGTGTAACCACTTCCTTTTTATCGCCCAGTTCAATAATACGTTGAGTAACTTTTTTCAAATCAGCATCGCTTAACTGAATACCCAGCTGTGCCAGGTTATTTTCAATATTTGCTTTACCGCTTGTTTTGCCCAATGCATATTTACGCTGACGGCCGAAGCGTTCCGGCATCAGATCGCTGAAATAAAGTTTATTCTTCTTATCACCATCGGCATGGATACCGGCTGTTTGTGTAAACACATTCTCACCCACCACCGGTTTGTTTGCCGGAATGCGGATGCCTGAAAATGTTTCAACTAAACGACTGATGCGGTACAATGATTTTTCAACTACTGATGATTTGATGTTGGGCATAAAATCGTGCATCACCGCAATGGCACTTGCCAACGGTGCATTGCCTGCACGTTCGCCCATACCGTTTACTGTTAGATGCAAACCATGCGCACCTGCACGCAATGCCTCCATTACATTGGCTGTACCCAAATCGTAATCATTATGTCCATGAAAATCGAAATGCGTGTTGGGATAGCGTTGTACAATTTCAGCAATGAAATCGTACACTTCAGCAGGTGTTAAGATGCCCAACGTATCGGGCAACATCACACGCTTTACCGGTTGGGTTACAATAAAATCGAGGTATTGAAAAACGTACGCTTTTGAATGACGCATCCCATTGCTCCAGTCTTCGAGATAGACATTTGTATCAATGCCTTTCTTTTTTGCCAGCTTGATCACTTCTGCAATTTCAGCAAAGTGTTGTTCGGGTTTTTTCTTGAGCTGATGTGTAAGATGATTCAACGAACCTTTGGTTAACAGGTTGGCCACTTTTGCACCGGCCTTGATCATCCAGTCAACCGACACATCTCCATCCACAAACGTGAGCACTTCCACCCTGTTGAGCAATCCGTTTGCTTTAGCCCATTTGGTAATTTTCTTTACTGCATCAAACTCTCCTTCCGATACACGGGCAGAGGCAATTTCAATACGATCAACTTTCACTTCAGTTAAGAGCGATTGTGCGATCGTTAATTTTTCCGATGCAGAAAAAGATACCCCGCTGGTTTGTTCACCATCACGAAGCGTGGTATCCATTATTTCGATGTAACGTTGGTTGTGGGGCATGGTTGCTTAAGGGATCAGAACTTAGTATAAACTTTTTTCTGCGAATGCCTGGATATCGCTTTTCATTGACTGCAGGTAATCGATATCATCGAAACCATTCATCATGTTATGTTTTTTATAACCGTTGATGTCGAACGATTCTTTTTCGCCTGTTGCAACAATGCTGATCGTTTGCTCAGGAAGATTTACTTCCAGTTCTGCTTTCGGATCGGCTTCAATTGCTTTGAAGATTTTATCTAAAAACTCCGGACTAACGGTTACCGGCAAAATACCTATGTTAAGTGCATTGCCTTTAAAGATATCGGCAAAGAAGCTGGATACCACGCAACGGAAACCGTAATCGTAAATAGCCCAGGCAGCATGTTCACGACTACTTCCGCTGCCGAAGTTTTTACCACCCACCAAAATTTTACCGGAGTAAATGGGATTGTTCAAGACGAAATCCTGTTTCGGTGTACCGTCACCGTTATAACGCCAGTCACGGAAAAGATTATCGCCAAAACCTTCACGCTTGGTAGCTTTTAAAAAACGTGCAGGAATAATTTGGTCGGTGTCCACATTCTCAATCGGCATGGGAACCGCTGTGCTGGTGAGGACTGTAAATTTATCGTAAGCCATTTTAAATTTCAGATTTTAGATTTTTGATTTCGGATTTACCCATCACTGATCATTCATTACTCATTATGCAATGAGTTCTCTCGGATCAGTTACTACGCCTGTAACAGCAGCAGCAGCAGCCACCAACGGACTTGCGAGCAATGTTCTTGCACCGGGGCCCTGACGACCTTCGAAGTTTCTGTTACTTGTACTTACGGCGTATTTACCTGCAGGAATTTTATCATCATTCATTGCCAGACATGCAGAGCAACCTGGCTGACGAAGTTGAAAACCGGCTTCTGTTAAAATATCAAGTATACCTTCTTCTTTAATTTGTTGTTCTACGATGTGAGAGCCGGGAACCAACCATGCAGTGATGTTATCCGCTTTCTTTCTGCCTTTTACAATACTTGCAAAGGCTCTGAAATCTTCAATACGTCCGTTGGTACAGCTACCTAAGAATACATAATCAACCTGTTTGCCAATGATCTTTTCATTTTCTGCAAAGCCCATGTAAGCGAGTGATTTTTTATACGAAGCTTCACCATCTTTTACTTCAGCAGCTGTAGGAATCGTGTGTGTAATACCTGTTCCTAATCCGGGGTTTGTACCGTAGGTAATCTGTGGTTCAATCTGATCTGCAGAAAAACTCAACTCCAGATCAAACTTCGCATCAGCATCTGTTTTTAATGTTTTCCAGTAAGCCAATGCTTTATCCCAAGCCTCGCCTTTTGGTGCAAGGTCTCTTCCTTTTAAATAGTTGAAGGTTGTTTCATCGGGCGCAACCATACCACCACGTGCACCCATTTCAATCGAAAGGTTACAAACCGTCATACGACCTTCCATACTCATGTTCTCAAACACTTCACCTGCAAACTCAATAAAGTAACCGGTTGCACCACTTGCAGAAATCTGCGAAAGAATAAACAACGGCACATCTTTCGGCACAACGCCTTTACCTAATTTACCATTGATGGTGATGCGCATTTTCTTTGGCTTCGGCTGCATGATACATTGAGATGATAACACCATCTCCACTTCACTTGTACCAATACCAAATGCAATGGCGCCAAAAGCACCGTGTGTTGATGTATGTGAATCACCACACACAATCGTCATACCCGGAAGTGTAATACCATTTTCAGGACCAACTACGTGCACAATACCATTCTTTGGATTTCCCAAACCCCAATGCGAAATACCATACTTCGCAGCATTTGTTTCCAATGCTTTTAATTGATTCGCTGAAAGCGGATCCTGTACCGGTAAATGCTGATTTATGGTTGGTGTGTTATGATCGGCAGTTGCAAAGGTGCGTTGCGGATACATCACTTTTAAACCACGGCTTTCCAAACCTAAAAAGGCAACAGGGCTTGTTACTTCGTGAATGAAATGACGGTCGATGAAAAACACATCCGGACCATCTTCAATCTTGCGGACCACGTGTGCATCCCAAACCTTGTCGAATAATGTTGTTGGCGTATGACTCATATTCTTTCTATTTGAATAGTTGATAAATTCCGGCGGGCAAAGCAGCAATTACTGCTGGTGTTCGCTGCCGGGGCTCAAATTTAACCCGATTCCCTAAATTTGTATAACCTTATTTTTCTATTACATCCATTGATAAAACCGATTTAGAAATATGGAACTCCGTCAGCTGCGCTACTTTATCAAATCGGCCGAACTGCTCAATTTTACCGAAGCAGCTCACAGCCTGTACATCAGCCAGAGTACGCTAAGTCAGCAGATCAAGCAACTGGAAGATGAACTGGGTATGCCGCTGTTCGACCGGATTGGTAAACGGGTACGTTTGACCGAAGCAGGCAGCCAGTTTTTGCCCTTTGCCCGGTTAACGGTTTCGGATGCTGAGGGTGGCCGTGCTGTGATTGATGACTTGAAAGGATTAAAAACAGGTGAACTGCGGATTGGTGTTACTTATGGTTTATCCACTTTGCTTACACCGGTGCTGGTGCAGTTTTCGGCACAATACCCCGAAGTAAAAATTATTGTGGAGTTTGGTACATCGGAAGATCTGCTGGATAAACTCAAATCAACCCGTGTTGATTTTTTGTTGTCGTTTTTGGAGTTGCAGGACAACGATATGTTTATCTCACAACGTTTGTATGAATCGCCGTTAACACTGGTGGTGCATCCTTCGAATCCTGTGGCTGATAAAAAATCAATCACCATTAAAGACTTAAAAGATATACCGCTGGTGTTACCTGCAAAAGGATTTCATACACGTCATTTTTTAAACGAAGCATTGGCGCAAAACAATGTGCAGCCGAATATTAAAATGGAGTTGAATGATATTAATACATTGCTGCAGTTGGTTGAAACAGGCAACTGGTGCACGATCATGACCGTTGCTGCTGCCAAAGGCCGGCAAACATTAAAAACCATCCCCATCAAAGGATTGAACATCATTAGCCAGGCCTCGATTACCTGGCCAAAAGAAAGCTATCGTAAGAAAGCAGCGATTGTTTTTACAGAGATGATTAAGAAACAGATGAAGTGAGATGGTCAATTGTGAATGGTGAATAGGTGCCACTCTGCGAATTGCTCTGCTTCTTCTTTCTCTGCGGCGAAAAATTTCAAATGTGCTTTGTATCATGTGCGCAGTCACCCGCAGGATGAACGGACAACATAGATGCTACACCGGCACAATCGTCTGACTCTTTTTCTTTTTCAGCTTTTCAGGCACGGCTGCAATAATTTCTTCTTTCAATGCCTGCTTCAAACGCTTCTTCATAAAATCACGGTGCACCACCATGCTTACTTCACGTGCAGGTGCCGGACTTTGAAAACGTCGGATGAGCTTTTGCTGTTCGGCCGTCATATCCAGAGTTGAAAGTTCGGGCATGATTGTTATGCCATCGTTCATTTCCACCATGCGGCGCAAGGTTTCAATACTGCCTGCCTCATATTCAAACTGGGCCGTACTTTCGCTGGCCTTTTTTAATTCGCACAGATTAACAATCTGCGATCGGAAACAATGTCCTTCTTCGAGCAACCAGAGTTTTGTAGGATCAATATCTTTCGCCAGTACGTATTTCTTTTTGTAGGCTTCATTCCTGGGCGATACATACACCAGCAGTTCTTCGTAAAACAACACATCTTCTTTAATACCATTCTCCTGCAAAGGCGTTACCAGCAAACCGGCATCAATCCGTCCTTCACGTAAACGGCGGATGATGTACTCCGTCATCATTTCATGCACAATCAGTTTTACCGATGGATATTTTTCATTAAAGCTTTTGGCAAACAGCGGTAACAGATAAGGAGCAAGAGTGGGAATAATGCCGATCCGCAGTTCGCCGGTAAGTACTCCTTTTTTATTCTGTGCAATTTCGCTGATGAGGTTTTTCTCCTGCAGAATTTTGCGGGCCTGTTCAATTATCTCCACACCGGCTTCGGTGGGTATTACCGGCTGTTTGGTCCGGTCGAACAGTTTAATCCCCAGTTCTTCTTCCAGTTTCTGTATCTGCATACTCAGCGTAGGTTGGGTTACAAAACAATGCGAGGCTGCCGTAGCAAAATGCCGGTACGTATCAATGGCAACAAGGTATTCAAGCTGGGTCAATGTCATAGTTAAAATCTATCCGTACATAAAATTAATTGATTTGCATTATTAAAAAGGCTGTTCCATTTTTGTAGTCCGGAAAAAAGTGGTTCCGGTCTCTAACCAGTTGTTTGATGAGTTATAATAAGAACAAGAAAAGCGCTTCCTTTTGGAAGCGCTTTGATATTTTCAGGAAGAACTGTTTATTTTTTCCGCAACTCCAGTGTTACCAGCTGCCCGTTAATAGTTTGCTGTGCTTTTACCCAGGTCCAGTTACTGTCTTTTAATTTCCAGTTACCGTCGAGGCGTTGTAATGTGGCTGCCGAAGTAGAAGGATAATCGGCAATGATGGCAATGTTCACCTTGTCTTCGTTCCAGGTGCCCGTCGATTCAGTAACGGTATTTCTGATGGCATCTACCGTACGGTCTGTTTTAAATTGAAATTCGTAGCCATCGAATTCGCTTTTGTAATCAGTTACTCCATCGGAATAAACTGTTACGGTCCAGCGCCCATCGGTAATGGCCTTTACAATTAAGGTTTCAGCCACTTCTTCCTGTGCTTTCTTGATAGCCTTTTTACAGCCGCCCAGCGCTGCTGCAAGTACAAGAAGTATCATTAACTGTTTCATAGATTTTGTTTGGTTGAACGAACAATGAAATTACAACTAGTTTTCGGAACGGCTAGCAGTAGAAGTACGTAAAACCAATTCCTCAGGTTTTACGCCTCTTGTATAAACGCTTGCTGCCGAATTATCTTATTTTTACCGTATGCAAATCGGAGATATTGTTCGTTTTCTGGATACAGTGGCCCCTCCTTCTTTACAGGAGAGTTACGATAATGCAGGTTTACTCACCGGTTCTGCCAACTGGAATTGTACAGGCATTTTGGTGAGTTTAGATGCTACGGAAGAAGTAATACTGGAAGCCAAACAGAAAGGCTTTAACCTGGTGGTGGCCCACCACCCCATTGTTTTTGGCGGACTGAAGAAGATAACCGGCAAAAACTATGTGGAACGTGCTGTAATTGCTTCCATTAAACACGATATTGCCATTTATGCCATCCATACCAACCTGGATAATGTAATTACCGGTGTAAACGCAAAAATGGCCGAGCGTTTGGGCCTGCTGAATTGCAGAATTTTGCAGCCGAAAACCGGGCTGCTGAAGAAGCTCTACAGCTTTGTACCTGTTTCGCATGCCGAGTTTGTACGGGCAGCAGTTTTCAACGCCGGCGGCGGGCATATTGGCAACTACAGCGAATGCAGTTTTAATGCAGCAGGCAAAGGCACTTTCAAGGCCGCCGATGGCAGTAACCCTTTTGTAGGCGAAATAGGCAAACGGCACGAAGAAGAAGAATTAAAGATTGAAGTAATCTTCCCGGCCTGGCTGGAACAGGCGGTTGTTACGGCCATGATCAAGGCCCATCCGTACGAAGAAGTGGCCTATGATGTCATTCATTTGGATAACCATTTGCAAACAACCGGATCGGGCATGATCGGTGAATTACCCAAACCTCTCATTCCTAACGACTTTCTGCAACTACTTAAGGATCAATTCAATTTATCAGTTATTAAACATACGGTTCCGCCGGCCAAACCGATCCATAAGGTGGCGCTTTGTGGCGGGGCGGGCAGCTTTTTAACCAAAGCGGCACTTGCAGCAGGTGCTGATGCTTATGTTACCGGCGATGTGAAATACCATGAGTTTTTTGATGCCGAAAACCGCCTCCTGCTGGCCGACATCGGGCACTGGGAAAGTGAGCAGTTTACGATAGATTTACTGGCCGATCATTTGCAGCAGAAATTCCCTACCTTTGCCGTCCTCAAAACTGCTGTGAAAACGAATCCTGTCGAGTATTTCAGATGATCAGAAATACAAACGTACAAGTGAGTGACACAACAAGTGATGAGCAAGGCCTTACCGCCGGTACAAAAACAAAAAACTTCAAACAACAATATGGCTACTACAAAAGAGTATTCTGTAGAAGAAAAACTGAAGGCACTTATTCGTGTGCAGAAAATTGAAAGCAAACTGGATGAAATTCAGATTCTGAAAGGTGAATTACCCATGGAAGTTAAAGACCTTGAAGATGAAATTGAAGGTTTGAATGCACGCAAAAACCGTATTGAAGAAGAGATCAACGGTATCCAGGATTTTATCCAGGCTAAAAAAGATGCAATTGTAGAATCACAGGCTTTATTGATTAAATACGAAAAGCAAAGTGAGAATGTAAAGAACAACCGTGAGTTCGAAGCCATCAACAAAGAAATAGAAATGCAGGGCCTCGAAATTAAACTCGCCGAAAAGCATATTAAAGATGCCAACGAAGAGTTGATTGAGAAGAGTGAAGTGCTGGAAAAAGCAAAGAAAGCCATTGCGGTAAAAGAAAAGAACTTAGAACACAAGAAAGGCGAACTCGATAAAATTATTGCTGAAACAGAAAAAGAAGAAAACCAATTACGCTCTTTGGTAAACGGTGCAAGAGAAGCTGTTGAAGATCGTTTATTGGCGAGCTTCGACCGTATCCGCAACAGCTACCGCAACGGTTTATCGGTAGTACCTATTGAGCGTGAAAGCTGCGGTGGTTGTTTCAATACCATTCCTCCGCAACGCCAGAGCGAAATTAAACAACACAAAAAAATCATTGTGTGCGAAAACTGCGGCCGTATCCTTGTTGATGCAGACCTCAATGATTCAGTTGAACCATAATTAACGGTAGACTATTACTATAGACGGCGATGATCTTCATCGCCGTTTTTTGTGCCCTGTTGCCAACAACAAAGCCTTTCCAAATGGAAAGGCTTTGTTCAAAAAGCTAATGGATCAATTACAATTTTACAAACTCCTGCTCGTAGGTCTCCAGCCACTTGCTGCCTTCCAAACTCCATACAGGCAAAATATTCATCCGTAACCAGTATAAACTTGTTACAGTAACATCCACCGATTTTAAAAACAAAGCTGCTTTTCCGGCAGTTGTTTGAAACGGAGTTATACTGCAGGGTACTTCTGCATAATTATCCCAGGTAAATGCACCTTCCATTACAAAATCTTTATTGGTTGCTCCCGGAGCTTTGTTTAAGAACCGGCCACCAAATCCATCACCACAAGGCCAGTAACCAATTAAGTTGGCATAGCGGGGATGCTGTGTAATATCTTTTGTACACTGCAAGGCTGCAATTTCTGCATCAGACAAGGCTGTATTAAAAATCATACAATCGGCAAAGCTTACAGTTACAGCGCCCATACCCGGATCGGTTGCCCAACCCATTGTTAACGGAGATGTACTGGTTACATTACCACGGGCTGTAATATCGGTATGATCAATTCTTCGGTCATCCGTATAACGCACCAGCCAGCGCTTACTTGCACTATCCATAAATTTAAACGTAACGGTATGCCATTTATCATCGAACACAACAGGTGTAGCGCCTTGTATTCGAGACTCACCTGAACCGATCACACTGATACACCAGATACCGCTTGAGTTGGTAAACAACGACCAGCCGGTGGTACTGGCAAACCGATCCATTTTAGAAAAGAAGTGCGGGTATTGTGTTTTCGTGGGCGATTTCATCTTAAACGAAACGGTTTGCTGTGCCAGTCCTGGATTATACAATCCGCCATCGTTTGGTATACGGGCACGTATAACCGAAGAACCGGTACCTTTCATGGCAACACCCGAAAAACCTGAACGTACAAATTCCAGTTGCTTAAATTTCTCGTGATAGAAAACAGAAAAACTTCCTACTTCACTTGCAGATGGACCACCATAGGTATTACCTGTGCCGCCATGCGTGCTTGTTACAATCACCAGCCACTCTTCTGTTTTATCGTAACCGGCTCTTGCTTTTATAGCCGTTAATAATTCGCCGATGTAGGTATCAATTTTAACAGCAGCGTCTTTATAAGTAGTATTATCTGCAAGAAATGCACCGGCTTTACCCGCAATAGCTACCGAATTAAAATGCACCACCATAAAATCCGGATTACCAGTGCGGATGCGTTTTAAAGCCGAATCTTTTACAGCCAGATCATCAACAGCAACAACAGGATCCAATACTTCGGGTACTAATTTTTCAACCAATGTACGCCACGGCGATATTACAGAAGTGCGCATATCACTTCTGGGCGATGATAAAATATACGAGAAGATGGATGGAAAGTTGGGCACAGATGCATGCTGCGGATCGCCAAGACTTTGTGAGTACACAAACGTACTGTCTTTGATTTTATGTCTTGAATAAGAAACACCACTCATCAATGTTTTCCAAGCAGCTGCATCGGTTGTTACTTCATCAGACACACCTTCCCAGGTGTATTTACTTTTGGTTAACATGCCTTGCAATACAGGCAGGGTTAATTTTTTATATTCGGTAGCTACTGCTCCATCAATACCAATCATCAATACTTTGCGTGAAGCAGGTTTTGTAGTATCGCCCGGTGGTTCGAAATACGGAGGAATATCAGCATAACGCTTGCAGGATGCCAACAGAACGATCATCATTCCGATTGAAGAAAGCAATAGACCAATATGGAGTTTGTTCTTTTTCATGTAATTCATTTATTGCTGATGAAGATTATGGTCTTACAATATTAATTTCTGACAATGCTGAGTTATTACCCGATGGGTCATTATCTGCAGCAGCAGAAATTACATATCGAAAATACCTTGCTGTAATATTTGCGGTGAGGTTAAAACTTTGTAACCCTTGCTGATTTACTAAGGTGAACGCCCCGGCAATTGTACTTGCACCCGGCGCAAATGTTACATTCGTCCAGTTAATATTATCATCACTTACTTGCACCCGTATATTTTTCACTCTTGTTGCTGTACCGGTACCGCTTTGTCTTAACGCTGCAGAAAAACCTTTAATCGTTGTTGGCACCACCATATCTACTGTAATTGTATGGGGCGGTGTAGTTGGCCCTGTTCCTGTTCCGTAATTGCTGTGCCAATATGTAGTAAACGAACCATCAAAAGCATTTGCAATAAACCCGTTTGTACCTTCACTGGTTGACCAGGAACTTGCTGTTGGATTCCAGATAGTTCTTGGATCGGCTTGTGTATCGCCACCTGTTTTTGTAAGCGGATTATACTTCCATATTTCCTGGAACGATAAAGGATAAAGAGCACCCATTTTATTGAGTGAAATACTGCTGATGTTAATACCCCATGCTCTGAAGAATGCACGCATATCCCGGCGTGTAAACTCACATAAAGTTTCGTACACAAAATCACGCTTGTTCTGATCGGTAATAGAGATTCTGTTTGAACGACGTGCTTTCTTATACAATTCAGTAATAAAGCTCCATCCATCGGGCTGTCCCGGATAACCCCAGTTCGCCGGTATTTTACTCATGATTTGAATGAAGGGCGTTAACCGTGCAAACGGATCATTGATCGCAGCATCGGTACCATCAAAATTTCTTGAACCAATGGCCGATGAAGCCCATGTTATAGCAGCAGGTATAGCGGTAGCCAATGCCGGATGTTTGGGTGGCCATGCTGTAGGTATGGTTGCACTTAAACGGTTTGCAACTTTAAAAGAAAAGAAGTTACAGGTGGTTTCGCCTAATGTGTTCCAGCTCCAGTAAGTACCTTGCTGATTGTTATGTCCTAACTCGTGAAACACACCCCAGTTACCACCACCATTAATTGCACTTACATTACCAATACCATCGAACCAACTGTAATCGTTTTGTACAACAATCGGGAATCCGGAGTGACCATAACCAACAACCGGTTTAATATCCATCACCACACGCCATGGCAACAGCGGTGATTTATCAATGGCTTCTGCAGGGTTTGCACTCAACCCTTCCCATTGGTAATAATCAAAGCTGATAATTTCATCCCAATCCTGCATGGCTTTTTGAATATCTGCAAAGGGACGATCGATGCAGTATTGTCGTGGCACCACAAAAATCATATTCGCACTGCGCAACTCTAACCAGGGTACACACGAAGAACGTATTTCTGCCTGCCATGCTGTTTTATCGGTTACACCCAATACAAAGTCGGGCGACTTTACTACATTGGTGAACGATAAGTTTACAGGTGTTGTAATGGGGCGGCCTGCAAAAATGTAAATATGACCACCATATAAATTCCGTAAGTAATTACGTCCCGGTGTTAACTGGCTGCGTGTATAGATAACCGGATCACGTGGTGCGTTTTGAATAACAGAAAGATTATCGGTCCATGCACCAATTTGTACAGACAGTGAATATTCATTCTGCGGCACATCAATAATAACCAATTCACCGGGCGCAGCATATAAGCCTGTACTGAACTGCGGACTGGGCGGCACCGAAATACGCAACTCATCCTGTACCTGGTTGTAACTTAAGTTCATAGCCAGGTCTACTTTAATACGTGGCTCCGATGCACAAACCAAACCGGGAAAAACTCTTGCCTGCGCATACTTACTGGCATCCACATTTTTAATACTTGTGTCAACCGTAATGCTGCTTACACTGGCACCATCGCCGGGTGTACCATCTTCAAAATCGTAAGCGTATTTTTTTCTGCATGCCGTTACTGCTATTGAAAGTAACAGCAAACAAACCGATAATCGTTTAACAAGAATAACAGAATTCATGCTTGCTCGTTTTATTATAATTCGTTTAAATAATCGTTTCGTTGTTATTAACCTCCACTCACATCGCTGTAGGTCGGAATCCAGTTTTTGCCATCAAGTCCCCACGATGAAGGAACAGCAATACCAAACCATGCGTAAATCTGCACCGCAACATCTACCGAGTTCGGAACTGTTTTGTAAACAGGCTCCGTAACAGGTGGACAAACATTTGCATTCAGATCATTAAAACTTCCGGGAGAATAAGCTTCAAGTGTAAAGTCACGGGCGAACGGACTTTGATCACGCATTTTAAATGTTCCGTTATCATTTACAACAGGGAAGCCCGGCCAGAAACCAACAAGATTATTATAATATTGATTGGATGGCTCAATGCTGGTAGTGCAATACGAGTTGGCTATGTATGTATCGGGTAATGCAACATTGAAGTAACGGATATCTGTGATATACATGTTACTGAGGTTGGTAACATTATCGGGCGGAAGATTACCTACTGTTAACGGAGCCGGACTGTTGATGTTACCATAACTGGTAATATCTCTTGTGGCAGCAGAAATTCCGGTGTTGTAAAGAACTCCATCTGTATATGTGTACACATTTCTTGCTGCACCTTCTTTACGTATCACAACGGTTAATGTGTGCCATTGCCCATCAGCAATTACCTGTCCACGTATCTGGCGGTTACCTAAAGCTGTTTGTCCAATGTTCACCATCCAGTAATTGGCCTCCAGAAAAAATACCCAACCCGGAACGCCTCCTGAGAAAGAAGCACGCTTTGATAAAAAGGCCGGGTAATAATAATTACCTGCAGGAATTTTCACTTTACACTGTACTGTCATTTCACCTGTTGCACCCACATCAAATGCAGTTCCGCTGTTTAACACTTTTGCTCTACGGTTTTGTGTGGTTGTACCGGAGTAAAGCGGTGCAGTTCCTGCATAAGGAATAAGTGCGCCGGGCTTGTTTAATGTTTTACTGTTGAAGCGTGGATTGAAACAAAAGAAAAACGTATTGTGGCGTGTATCGTCGAACGCCGACCATGAACCGGATGGATTATACACGGTGTTGCTTCCTTTATTGGAAGTGATGATCACCATCCAGTTTTCTGATTTAAAGGAAGGTCTGCTTTTTAATGCGGTTAACAGTTCGCCGATATACGCATCGGTTTGCAGTATTGCATTTTTATATTCAGTTGAACCAACTGTATACGATGAAGCTGCACCGGCTTTATCTACATCATGAAATTGTGCCAGCACCAGGTCGGGATTTTGCGTAGCCAATTCAACTTTAACCGCTTCTTTTACCGCTGCATCATTTTCGTTGAACGATTCTTTCTTTGTTGCATCTGCAGCAAGTGCAGCAGCAATATCGTTTGATGAGAAGAAAGCCGCAGTACGCATACCCGGACGTTGTTGTTTAATGCGTGTAAACAACGAAGGATAATCGGCGAAACGGTTACCTGAAAAATCGGCACCGGTAACATTGTGTTTTGTTACACGTACACCGGTCAGTACATTCGCCCAACCAAGATTATTTGTAACAGGTACATTATCGTAATCACTCAACGCATCCCACGAAAAAATAGAATAATCTACAAGACTGTTAAGTACAGGCGGGTTCGATACCTGCACCTGCATACCCACAGCACCATCCACAACAATAACCAGCGTTTTCGGATTAACAACAGATGCGGTATTTCCACCGGCAGTATTTGCTTCCAAAGGATTTGGAAACGATTTATTACAGCTTGCTGTAATAAATCCTGCTCCGGCAAAGAGCAAGAAAGCCTTTAGATATTTCAATTGTTTCATGTGTTACTTTTTTATTTAGCTACAAACCTTTTGAATGTATTTGTATATCTGTTTGCGTAAATGGATGCGTTTAGTTTTCCAGTTTAATTTTTACAATATCACCCACTGTCTTACCATCAAACCGGTCGAAATCGCCCACCAGTATTACACCCGGTGTTCCGTTAATCACAATTTGAACCAGGTCGTTAATTGTTCCTCTGAACAAACCGGTATTGTTATAACCAAGTGCCAATGCACCGGTACTTTCCAGTACCATAAAGCCTGGACGGACAACATACTTATCAGGCGTGGTTAAGTAATTGTAGTTGTAGTTGGCAAAGCTGCCTGCTACAATAATTTTTCCGTTGTTTAATTGTGCTGCAAAAGTGGGTATACCGCCGGTTGTTTTTCCAAAGCGGAAAGAGGGATCGAGTGAACCATCCGGATTAATCATGGCCACTCCGTTTGCTTCCTGTCCGTTGTACTTTTTAAAATCACCAACAAGTAATAGTTTATTGGTTACTGTATTGTACCGGATTTTGTTGATAGGTCCATCGGCACCCACGCCGCCGGGATTAAAAGTTGCATCTACCAAACCATTGGTTGGGTTAATACGTGTAATGTAGTTGGCCGTTGTTCCGTTATACGTTGTAAAATTGCCGGTAACAATAATTTTACCATCGTTCAGCTGTACTGCATCGTAAATAAACCCATTGCCTCCTTCATATCCTTCTTTTGCAGCAAAGTTGTAATTGAACGTTGAATCAAATGCACCGGTAGATTTCATACGGATGAGCTGACGCACTTTCACCAGGTCAATAAAAGGACCTGTTTTTGTTGAACGTTCATAAAACGTACTTACATGACTGGCAAAGTTGCCAACCACAGTAATATCGCCGGTAGTTGAATTGAAAAACATTTTCGTAATACCGCCACCGGAAGTACCTCCGTTTAACGATGCTACAGTTGCCTGTCCGTCGTTTGGAAAATTAACCGGGTCGGGATTAATTAAATCAACTACCTGTGTTTCTAATGCACCGGTAGAAGTTAAACGTGTAATGTTATTAATACCGTTGGTTGTATCGTAGCTTCCGAATGAACCTGCAATTAAATACTGACCGGTTGATTGTTGAATAACACTGGTTAATGTTCCGCTTACACCCGACTTTCCTACTTTCATCTGATCTGCTACAGCTTTGTATGCACCATTCAGATCAATTACCGCCATATTGGTAATGGGGTTGGCTACAGTAGCGCTGTTCTGGTAATTACTGAAACGGCCGTAAATGAAATACGATGTATTATCGGAGCGAAGGAAGATGCCTTTGATTTCGCCATTTGAAACATACGCATCGGTATTAAACGAAGCATCAATGGAAACCTTTCCTTTAATAACGAATGTAGGGCCAAAGTAATACTGTCCGTTAATCAATACGTTTGCAGCACCGGTGCTTGCACCCAACGGAACTTTCACCGTAATTGCATTTTCTTCAACAGAAATAATTTCTGCTTCGGTAAGATGTACATAAAACTTAAACTGTCCTTCCTTTCCTTTTAAGCCGGTTACATTAAACTTTACAACAGAACCTTCGCTGCCGGTTGCAGGGTAAGGACCTCCATCCAGAAACTTTACCAATACCGGAGGAGGATCGGGATAAACGGACACAGGTTCAACCTCTTTTTTTGTACAGGAACCTAAAAGCACAGCTACAAAAAAACAACTGATTGCTGCAAGGCTTATTTGTCTGTTCGTCTTTGTCATTGCTGAAAATATTTTACTCGTTTGCTTTATCATGAAAACCGCTTACGCTTTTTATACTCAGTAAATAATTCCTTTATCAATTACATCTTCAATAAACTGGCTGGTACCAAATCCGAAATTGTGATTGGGATAATTCAACACATGCACATAACCGTTAGTAGGTGCTATGTTTACTGTTGCCACAACAGCAGAGAACCAGCTGTTATAATCTCTCGGTGCAGAAACAGAAGGAATAAATGAAATGCGCAACTGTCTGTAGCCGGCATACTTTACACCACCTGCATCATTATAAATAACACCAATGTTCATAATGTCGCCGATGTAGGAACTGTAGATTTGCCCGGGATAAGCCGATAAATTGCCCGGATCCAGTTGCGGATAATCGTTCATAGAACGGGTATCTTTAAACAGGTAGCGGCTCAATTGTTTTTTCCACACTTCGGGTTTTATTTGTGCCAGGTTGGTTACACGACGCTTCCCTTTTTCATCTAAATACACATTCAGTGCATTGATGGTACGTGTAATGCAGGAGTCGGCTGGTGCAAAGAAGGTGATCTTTTCATTCTTAAACACATCATCCATACCTGCAATGCGGATTACTTTCAGCAGCGAATCCCACATCTGTGGTTTCGATTTTAAATAATCATAAACAGTACCTGCATAATTGGGTGTATGCTTGCCCGTGTTGGCGAAGTAATCTTTTTTCTGACAACCAACTGCGAGGGTTGTTAAGATAACAGCGATGATGATGGATCGAGTCATATTGTTCATCTGCTTTGTTTTTTATTTTTTATTGCCAGTAAGTATTTAATGTCATACCCGGGTTGTTCACCAATGCCGATGGATGAATGGGCCATGTCCACGCACCTGCTTTAAATTGTTCTACCGTGCAGTGGTAACCGAATTTGTACGATGGATCGATGATGCGTTTTGTGCGTACCACATCAAACCAATAATGACCTTCGCCCAACAGCTCTCTGCAGCGCTCATAAAAAATATCCGTTTTTAATTCGGCTCCGGTACTTGTTAACGGAGCAGCAGCAGCCCTGCTTCTTACAATGTTTACTTTCTCCACCGCCTTTGCATCGTTACCAAGATTGGCCAATGCTTCTGCATGTAACAAAATGGCATCGGTATAGCGGAAAATGATCTGGCTTGCATCGAACGATGTACCATCTACAGAATTCGGATCACGGTTTACAAAAAATTTCAGCATTTTAAAATTCCTGTTACCGCTGTACATGGTTGATACATCAAACCAGTAATCAGTACGTTTATCTGCCTGCCCAACAGGATAAATGGTTTCCATAAATTTTGTATCGTAACTGATGTACGGATGTGTAGGATCGGGTGCTAAACGATTGTAATAAACCAGATCATAGTAGTACGACCAGCCGAATGATTCGCCATAGTTTGCATTCTGCGGCACTTCAAACAAACCTTCTTTCGAACGTCCTTTAAAAATTTCGCCGTTGCGTTCCAATGGCAACAATGCATAGGCCCCGCCATTTTCGTTATACAATTCATCACCCAGTTTATCTACAGCTTCGTAGTATCCTTTTTCGTTACCGGTATCAAATGCAGCAAGCCACATGTTGATGTGCATTAATAAGGCAAGTGCAGAGCCACGCATACCACGTACCGCTACAAACACCGGATCTTTATACGTCCATGGTAAATCATCTTTCGCTGCCATCATATCTTCACGGCATTTCTTTAATACTTCCACCATAGGCATACGCTTCAATGGTGCACTGTGGTAAGCATCTGTATAATATGCTACATCACCCCACTGACGAACCATGAGGAAATAACACATGTTGCGAATGAAAATTGCTTCTGCTTTGTATTGCTTCTTCTCTTCGACTGTTAATGTTGGATCGGGTACACCATCTACACGATCTACAGCAATATTTGCAGCAGCAATCACTTTATAAAACTGATCCCACTGGCTGAAACGGATCATATTAAATACACGGTACCAGTTATTACCGCCACTGGGCGCATCAACAAAAAGTGCTTTAATATTATTATTCGAAAGATTGGCTACATACGTACGTCCCCATCCGATCTCTGTATTTTCTTTTGCCATGCCGCCTCTTAAATCGCCGCTGAAAGCAAAGAAGGGAAAGTTGAACGAACCTGCATCAGCCTTCATATCGAGCCTTGCTACCGATTTGCGCAATAACTCGTACATGCCGTTGGTATAATTTTCCAGGTCGGTTCTTGTTTTCCAGAAATTATTTCCTGAAAGTGCATTCGGCGGATCGAGACTTAAATATTTTTTACACCCGCTTCCAAACAAAAGCAGTGTTGTAACAAGTAGTATGCTGATAATACGTTTCATCTTTTTCGTTTTTCGTTTCAATTAAAACTGAACATTAATACCTACTGCGTAACTCCGTGCATTGGGATAACCACCGGAGTTATCTCGTCCTAACTGTGTAACCAGTTCAGGATCGGGACCACTGTAGTTTGAAAATGTATACACGTTGTTTACGGTTAATGTAAATCTGCACGAAGTCATTTTTAAACGGGTGAGATACTTCCTGTCTACGTTATAAGCCAGTACCACGTTATTGATTTTCCAGTACGAACCATCCTCGAGGAACAAGGTTTGGTTACTGCGGAACGGTTGCATTACACCAGCTCTTCTGAAATCGAACGGATTGGGATATTGTGCATTCACGGTGCCTCTTCCTTTATCTGCAGCAGATGGTTTCCAGTAATTGTATTGATCAATGGGCACTAATGCGCCCATTTCTGTCGGGCGACTGAAGTTCTGCATGGTTTGCGATAACGATGCATTCAACAGATCACGAAACAATGTATACGATGCGTTGATGTTTAACTGAAAACTCTTGTACTGCATTTGCGACAGGATACCACCTACCACTTTCGGTACAGGATTACCAATCGGCAACAGATCTTTTTCATCAATGATGTAATCACCGTTCACATCCGTCCAGCGGGGATCGCCACCCTGAAAATAATTTCCAAAACCCGAAAGGTATTGCTGGCGGCGGCCGGTTGCGATATTCACCGGCACATCCGATGTGCTTGCATACACACCTTGTGTATGATAAATAAGATTTGAAATAGCATTACGGCCCAACCTGTAAATAACAGGCACGTTACTGCCTCCATCAACCACATCCTTGCGCATCTGGCGAAGATTGTCGGGAAGCTTCGTTAATATTTCACGGTTAAATGCACCGTTTACAGACAGCGTCCATTGAAATGGTTTACTCTGTTTAAACATACGCACCATGGCCGACCACTCCATACCATAGTTTACCAGACTTACTGCATTTGTTTGCAACTCGGCAAAACCACTGGTGTTCGCCAGTTTAATTTTCATAATCTGGTTATCGATGGAACGGTAATAGGTTTCGTAAGTAAGTGATAATGCGTTATTGAATAAACCTACTTCTACCGCAGCACTTGTTTGTGTTTGTGTTTCTGGTAAAAAGTTTTCGTTGGGGATAGCTGCATAATCAATAGCTACTGTTGGATTGTTGTTATACGGCAAACCAACAATGTAGCGGCCATAGGTATCGAAAATACTTCCTGTTGGTTTAATGTTACGACCCCACGATACCCTTGTTGAACCATAGCTTAACCAGCTTACTTTCTCCAGCCACTTTTCACGGTTAAAGTTCCATCTTGCACTCACCGATGGATTTTGTGAATACGGTTGTTTGGAACCGGTAGTGGACAAACCATCGAAACGGAAATTGAAATCGAGCACATACTTACGATCGAAGTTGTAAGAGAATGATCCGCCGTAACCATGCTGCCTGGTTTCACGAATACTGTTTAACGTACCGCCACGTGAACTACCCCATCCGTAACCGATTGGTCCGGTTATCTGATCGTTGGCTGTACGATCTAAGCGAACAGCATTTGCACGGAAACCATACGAGTTAATTTCATTAAAAATGTAGGTATTAAAATTGTGCCTGTTGTAAACAGTTTTTGTAAAATTGATGATGGAACGATTGTACAGTGTATACGTGCGGTCGTTATAACTGTACGATTCGGAAGAACCATTACTTAAAAACGAAGGTGTAAACCTGTCTGCTGTTCCTGAAATAAAATTATAACTCAACAGGTTTCCGATACGCAAGCCTTTAACAGGTTCGTACGAAAGATCGAGACTGGATGCGATGTTTGCTGTTTTGTTATTGTTGGTTACTCTTGAAGCAGCAAGTGCACTGTTGTTTTCTGAAAACAAAGAAGGCGGCGGTAATAAAGATGAAGATGAACCACCACTGGCAACACCTGTTTGTATTAAACCTACACCACTGCCGTTCTGTTTTTGACCCAAAGAACTTGAAAGACTTACCAGCATCCGTAACTCATTTGTTGGTGCATACTGTGCATTCATGCTGAGACCATAACGTTTAAAGCCCGTATTTTGCACAATACCATTTTCCTGGTAGTAGTTGAGGTTTGTTTTGTAGTTAAACTTATCATCACCACCACGTATACTCAGGTTATGTTGCTGGTTGTAGGTAGTGCGGTAAAAATAATCCTGCCAGTTGGTGGCATTGTTATAATATGGGTTCAGGCTATCGGATAAAAACGGGGTTTGATTGATGAGTGCCTGTGCAGCTGCATACGATGTATCGTAATCAAGTATAGTACGTATGCGGAACAAACGTTCTTCTTTACCACCAATTACATCACGCAAACGGGGCGGTGCTTTTACAAAGAAGTTCGAAGAGTATTGTACCACAGGTACTTTCGATTTACCACGGCGTGTGGTAACAATAATTACACCATACGCTGCTCTTGCACCGTACACAGATGTTGCAGCTGCATCACGCAACACTTCCATCTGCTCAATATCTTCAGGTGGTATTAAAGCCAATGGATTGATACCGGCACCACCGCTTTGAAATCCGTATTCGTAATTTGTATTTACATCAACCGGTACACCATCAATTACAAACAAAGGTGATGTAGGTGTTAAAAAACCATCGGTACTGATGTTGATGCTGGAGATACCACGTAAGTTGATGGTACCCATACCACCCGGTGAACCCGAGTTGTTCTGTACGTTCAAGCCGGCTACTTTACCCTGCAACAATTCTACTACGTTCGATACGGGAACATCCTGCAATGCCTTACCGGTAATTACTGTACTGGAGCCGGTAGCTGTTTCTTTTGTTTTTTGACGGAAGCCCTGCACCACTACTTCCTGCATGGTATTATCTTTTACAGAAAGAGAAATACTTACAGAAGAACTGCTGGATAAAAATGTTTTGCGCACTGCCGTATAACCGGAGTATGTAAACACCAGCTCGGTACCTGCATCAATGGTTACTGTAAATGCTCCGTTTGCATCGGTTGTTGTAATTGCCTTAGAAGGCTTACTGGTTGATACCGTTACACCCTGCAAAGCTGTTTGCTGTGCATTGTCTTTTACAACACCCTTCACCGTTATCTTATTTTGCGCATAGGCCGGTACAGTTGCAAGCAGTGCAAAGGCCAGTATACCGATACAGGATAACAATTTCATTGCCGTTAATTTTTGTGTATTTATACTAAACATGCGTACCATGTATTAATCGTTGGTGAATTTTGGGTTATCGTTTTTAAACGCAAATACTATTTCCCAATCGCCGGGTTCATAAATAGCAAAGTCGAGACCCAGCACAGCATTTTCCCTGGCACCGTTAAAGCCAATGCGTGAATAACCGAAACGTACTTTCGCACGCCGGCCATCAGAAGTTGTATAGCGTGTAGGAATTTCAACGGCAGGAACAGGATAAGCCATTTTATACGTTACGCCTGTTGCCGTCATTGCTTTTTCAAAACCATGTACCAGGTTATTCCAATCCGTTTCGGCAAATTTTGCCGGATCAATCGGATTGTACAGCGTATCAAGAAAGCGGAAGGTTAATGTGTTGGTAGCGGGCACTCCTGCTTTTACAATCTTGCGTATGTAAACATCAATATCGTTGTACGAGAGATAACGGTTGGTGTTTGCACCTTTGATGTTCGACAGAACAGAAGCATACACGCCGTTTGTTGTTGGCTGCCCTGTTGATGCATTGTAGTTTGAAGGTTCATACGGACGTTCCTTCATGGGCATCAATTTGAGGTTGCGATAAAAACGGCGGCCACCTGAATTTGATAACTCTACATCAAACAAATAACCGGAATCGGGTTGTGAACGTACAAACGCAGATTTTGCTTCGGCCCATAATGTAAATGCACCGGAGTGTGGTCCGATTTCAAACAACGGACGGTATTGCTTTTCACGCTTGGCTTCTATTTCGCCCACCGATTTTTCATTACCATCGTATGCTTTTTTCCAAACCATCACCGGAAAAACATCCGTCAGCTCCGGAGCAGGATCACCGTTTCTGCGTCGTGGATTTACAATTTTAAAATCGGATGGATACGTTGTACTTCCCTGATAAAAGTTATCCGTATAAAAAGTTGTACGACCTAACACCGGTTGATACGTATCAATCGTGTATTGCGAATCGGCACCAACTGTTTCCCGTTCTTTCGGTAAATATTTTTTGCAGGCACTTACTGCCAGCACTGCCAAACCGGCAATGAGGTAATAACGGCGACTGTTTATTATGTTTTGCATGCGCATATTCATCGTTATCTTCTTTTTAAGAAAATGAGAGATTGTAAAACCTATCGTTTATTAACCCGTTTAATAAAATCGTTTCCGAATCCAAAATCATGTCCGGCCGGTAACAGGTGTACAATACCATTCGTTGTTTTAATATCAACTGTAATGGTATTTACCCGAACCCAGTTACGTGTAAAAATTGAATTGCGTGGATCGCTGAAGGTGATTGTTTTGGGGCCACCGCCTAAAAAGCCCGATGCATTGGTTGCTACATATTGCAGCTGCATGTTGTAATCGTACCTGAACGATGCATACAGTTTACCATCCGTGAATCCTTTTAAACTGTCGGTGTGTTGCAAACCCGGAATAATGTAGCGGCAAAAGAAGGTATCAAGCACTGCTGAATCAATCGTAGCAAGCGAGAGTTGCGGCATTGCCGGAATAGAATCTTTTCGGGCCTGGTTAATATTGAATAGAGCCAGTTCGAAACTGCGGTTGTTGGCAGCAAACAATGTTATGTTGCCTGCCTTCAATACATTTGTTACACCCGTTAAACGGCTTGCAACAAACAACAGCGAATCGTACAAACCTGTTTGAGCAGTAAGGTATTCGTAGGTAGTACCTTTAAATGTACCGGCTGTGTTTTTATAATCGTAATAGGTTTTATCGGCTTTACTGCAACTTGTTATTGCTGTTAGTATCAACAAGCCTGCAGCAAGCAACAAGTAATTTTTTCTTATAAAACTCATTCTGTTTGTTTTTACTTTCTTAAAAAAGTTTGTTAGTATAAGCACGCTGCTTACTGCCAGTAGCTGTTTTGCTTAATCTTCGAATTACGGTTCAACACTTCCTGTGCAATGGGCCAGTAAATACCACCTTTATCAATCAGTTCATTAAAGGCTGGGTTTGAACGTTTAATTCTGTTCTGGCGCACCAGGTCGTACCAACGCCAGCCTTCGCCCATTAACTCTCTTCGGCGTTCGGCAAATACTTCGTTCAGCAGATCTCTTGTTGGTGCAGGCGAAATGGAAGCAAGTCCTCTTACACTTCGTATAGCATTTAATTCCTGGTAAGCGGCATCGGTTTGTCCTAACACCGCCAATGCTTCTGCACGCAGCAGTTTTATTTCTTCCAAACGTGTAAATACAATCGATGAATTAAAAACAGCAAACTGTCCGGCATTACCCACATTACCATCTACTACTCGTATTTTCTTGAACACAGGAACAGCAGCATTATAATTTTCGAAGTAGTTGGTATAGGTTACCTGCTGTACCGAATTGGGATCAACACCAAACCGCTGATCGTTACTTCCGTTGCTTCTGGGGAAAGCAGCAGCAATGGAATCTTTCGGAACAAATATTTCAGGCAACGGCTTCGACATGGGATACAAGGTTGTATTCGCCAGTGTGAGTTGTTCAATATGTCCTTCTGAAGTTGTTTCGCCCAGGTTGCGGTTAAAACTAAAACCAAGCAGCTGGTTATAGTTATTGTTTACACCGCTGTTGAATAATGTTGTTACAAGTGCGTTTGTTGTTACCAGCGAAAGATTACTCTTGGTTGCATTGTTCACTACAAACTCGGTGTAAACCGCCACATCAATATAACGGCCCTGCCAGGCAGCAATATGTGCAAGCATCGCATACGCAGCCAATCTTGTAACGGGAGCATTTAACCATTGTGATGAACTGTAACCATAATAGTTATTGGGAAACACCTGCGCCGGATCGATACCCGAATACAGGAATGGAAGATTAGGAGCCACTGCTATCAGTTCCTGCTCTGCAAACGACAGCACGGTGCTTTGAGCAGTGCGTGGCAGCTCTTCAAAATTTCCTTCGTTTGTATTGATGATGAGTGGCACATCGCCCCAGATTCTTGCCATGTAGAAATAAGTGAATGCACGAATAGCTCTTGCCTGCGCTACATCCAGCTTATAATACGATTCCGTATAGCGTTGATCGACCCTGCAACCGCCTACACGTTCAATAAATAAATTGCTTGCATTGATCACTGCATAAAATCGGCGCCAGTTGGTAACCGCTTCAATGGAAGGAAAAGATGCGTTGAGGTTTCCTTCAATCACAGCTTTCAGATCGGGACGATACACCGATTGAAAATCGCCGTTGCGTAATTCGCCCCACATCCAATGTGCATTGTTATCGGCTACTGCTGCACGCAGCAAACCATATAAACCCATCAGCCCGCTTCGTGCATCTTCGTACGAATCCCAATGCCCCTTTTCATCGGCCTGGCGTGATGACTGAATATCCAGTTGCTTATTACAAGCTCCCATGAAAAGCACCAACCCTGTTGCAAGCATCAGTTGTTTTCCAATGCGTAACATGTTGTTTGCTGTTATACCGATCATTTTCATGTTCCTGATTATTTTGAAGAGTTTCTGTTTTTGTTATAAGCCGATGCGGACACCGGTAATAAATGTGCGTGACAGTGGCAAACCATAACCGGTGTAAATACCATTGTAATTCACCAGTTCCGGATCGTCGCCTTTAAACGATGTGATGGTAAACAGGTTTGTACCTGTTACATAAAACACACAGCTTGTAAACGTTTTGCTTTTTTTCGTGAGCAGATTATAGCTGATCGAAAGTGAACGCAGCTTTAAGAACGATGCATTATCAAGAAACAGATCCTGCTCTAAACGATAAGGCACAACTGAACTCCACGGATTATACATGGGGTAAGAAGACAGATCCATTTTCTTTTCCCAGAACGTAACTTCTTTTACCGAGTTGATGTTGTTGCTTGCTTCAACGTTAATGAAGTTGAGACGTGATGAAGCATATTGATTCAGTAACTGATGACCGAGTGCCGTATAGAACTGCATATCGATGCTGAATGCTTTGTAGGCAACTGTTGTACTGAAGCCACCGGTAACTTTTGGTAAGTAGTTACCTGTTATTTGTTTGTCTTTATCATTAATCTTATAATCGCCGTTTACATCTAACCACCAGGGATCGCCCATTGTAATTGGCACACCTCTGTAACTGAGTAATGCACCTGTTTGCGGGTTTACCCGAATCTGGCTTTGTAATTTGTACGTGCCGAAGTTGTTGAGCAACCAAAATGCATCAATACGTTTCCCTACCACCAGTTTGTTGTTGCCGATAATGAGTTCGTTTAAACCACCCGGTAACGCAACCAGTTTATTTCTGTTATAGTTGAAGTTGGCAGATACGCTCCAGCTTACAGCATTCGTTGCTGCAGGAAGCAGATCGGCAAACACAGTTACATCAATACCATTGTTGCGTACATGTAAGCCCGATTTGTAAGCACCGGTATAGCCCCACTCTGTTGCTACAGGTACAGGCAACAGCATTTGTTTATCGTCTCTGTTGTAAACATCTACACCAAACTTGAGGCGGTTGTTTAGTACTGCTAATCGTACGCCAACATTCAACTGTTCGCTGTAGGCCCAGGGAATACCATAACCAACCCATCCGCTTGTATAAGGACGTGAAATGCCGGGTATACCTGCATAAGAACCCAATGTAGGTTCGTTACCCCAACCCATATCTACACGATATTGTGCACCTGCATTAAAGCGGTCATCACTTAATAATCTGCCAAGGTGTGCCCACGATGCTGTTGCAGTAAACGCATTGATACGTTTCAGCCTGGCAGCAAATTGTTTTTTAATATCCCACTCTGCCCCTGCAGAATAATTTGTAGTCCAGCGATGATCGGGCTGCATGTTAGAAGAACCATCCCGGCTAACCACAGCACGCAGCTTCAACACATCGTTAAACGAATAGGTTGCGTTACCCGAAAATGAAGCCAAAGCCGAACGCATTTTGCTGGGGAAATAATACACTCTGAAAGCGGTAGGCAATAAATAGTCTGATGCATTCGGATCACCGTTTACAACGTTGATCTTTACAAAATCGTTCGGACCATTGTAAGCATATGCATAATCGTACTTATACGTATCGGCCATAAAATTCTGTGCCGCTTCCAGTTCCAGTTTTTGTTTGCTGTTTACTTTTATTTTGTACGAAACAGTATTGCTTACAACCACACGTTGGTTATAGCCAAAGTAGTTTGATACAAAGTTGTTTTTCTCCAACAAAGTAGTTGGCCAAAACACATCACGGATCCCTTCATTATAATCGAAGGCAATGCGTCCGTTGTACTTAAAATTGTTGAGGTTTGCTGCTAATGCAAAATATCCCTGGATAACATTCGATGTATTATCGTCAATTACTTTATTGAACTCGTTCAGATAAGTGTTGTATAAATTTTTATTGGGTGTAAGCGGATTGGTGAGATCGGGAATGTAACGTTGCTCAGCCAAACGGTCACGGATGTTGCGGTTACGAGTACGTTCTAAACGGGTGTAGTTAAGCATACTCGATACCATTAACCATTTAATGGGCGCTGCATTAATAAAGAACGAACCCGTGTAACGATTGATGGCTGTACGATCGGCGCTGGATGCATTTTTTGTGGCACCACCAAAGAAACGGAAGTTGGCACGCTCCGATCCGCCGGTTAAACTCATATCAACATTATACAAAGCTGCGTTCTGGTAATATGCATCGCCCCAGTTGGCTGCACCATAGTAATCGGCGTTTGTAGAATCTCTTAAGTAAGGCGGATAGTTTAAACGATCGGCTATTGTACCAAAGCGATCGTAAAAAGGTTTCCGAAAATTATTTTCGTAGGCTGCATTTACCGGTGTAATAGCCGGCTTTTGTGCAAAGCCATAATAACTGTTTACGGTTATTTCCCTGTAACCCGAGTGTGCATTTTTTGTTGTAATCCAGATTGCGCCATTGGTAGCTACAGGCCCCAATGCGGCAAGCGTTAACGGATCTTTAATGACTTCAATCGATTCGATATTGGCCGGGTTAATGGCTGCAAGCAAATTGTTTGCAGGGCCAATACGGTTGAAATCGTATTTCTGAATTTCGTATGCAAACGGATTATCCTGCGATAATGGAATACCATTGAGGAAAATAGCTGCCTGCTGATCGAACAACTCACGCTTACTCAGTAACGGCGATGAAATGCCACGGATAAAAATATTCTGTTCTGTGCCCGGCTCACCACTTGGTTCCTGTACATATACACCTGCTGCATTTCCTTTTACAAGCTGCTGTAACGAAATAGTTGGTTGCTGAAGAACATAACGTAACGGCACATGACCGATTTCTTTAAAACCTGTAGCTGTATTCTCCAGCTTAACGCCGTTGGTAACAACCACAATTACAGAATCGGTTCCTTTGATAACTGAAGTAGTATCGGACTGGGCTTTTGCCTGAACAGAGAGAGCGCACAAGAATGCACCAACAATAAGCTTCTGTGCCTGAACGGACAGAATCAATCGCTTCTTCATAATTAAAAGTTAGTTTAGGTTTTCTACCCCGGAATACCGATGCCTGTAACAACAGTATTCCGTATTTATCAACATTCATCTTCGCCTTACCGGCTACAGATCAAATTTGTTTTCATTATTAGATCGGGCAACACTGCGAAAAACATCCTCTGCACTTAATCCTGCTACTGCTTGTTTATATGGCATTGCGGCGAACAGTTAACAGGATAAAGGATCTTCGTTTAAACTTCAGCAAATCGTTACTTCAATCGTTTTTCTCTTTCACTGCATCATCAACATGAACCGACTATTAACTTGTTGTGATGTTCCGATTATCTCTTCGTTGTACTCAAATTTAGACGGGTGATTTAATCTCTCCAAAAGGCCAAAATTTAAAATCACTGCGCAAACGGTTGAAAAACCTGCGCAAACGGTTGCTCATATTTTTAACGTATTCTTTGGCACGCAATAATTCTGCAAACGCCTGTAAACACTACAGAAGCCTGCGTTTGACCATCCGTTTTCGGGCAGTATTTGTGTATTTTTTTTGCGCCTGTTTTAACCCCGTTTTCAGCCTGTAAACAGGGTTCGCACATTTGGCCTATTTCATTTAGTTTTGAGCTGTTTATGTTGCAACAACTTTCGATACAGAATTTTGCCATTATAGATGAACTCCATGTGGAGTTTCAGCAAGGCCTTAACATTATCACCGGCGAAACCGGTGCAGGTAAATCGATTTTATTGGGAGCCCTCGGCTTGGTTTTAGGTAACCGTGCCGACAGCTCTGCCTTACGTGTGCCCGATAAGAAGTGTATTGTTGAAGCCACGTTCAGCAGTAATAAAAAACAACTGCAGCAATGGTTAACGCAAAATGAAATTGATATAGAGGAGGAACTGATTTTACGCAGAGAAATTGCGGCCACCGGAAAATCGAGAGCGTTTATTAATGATACGCCGGTAACGCTTACGCAACTGAAGGAATTAACAGCAGCGCTGGTTGATTTGCACCAACAGTTCGATACTTTGGAATTGGGCGAAGAAGATTTTCAACGTGAAGTATTGGATGCTTTAGCTGGCTGTACCGATACGGTAGAACAATACCGCAGCCGTTACCTTGGCTATGCCCGTTTGCAGAAAGAGCTGGAACAGTTAAAGCAACAACAGTTGCAGAAACAAAAAGAACAGGATTACAAACAGTTTTTACTTGATGAACTGGAGCAGGCTTCGTTTAAAGAAAACGAGCTGGAAGATGCGGAACAGGAATTAAAGCTGCTGAACAATGCAGAAAGTATTGCCGCTGTATTAACCGAATCGGTTGCGTTTTTAAAAGAAGGTGAAACACCGGTCGTACAGCAGTTGAAAATTGTATTACAACGTTTGCAACAATACAAAGATGTGCATGCTGATATCAGCAGCATCAGCCAACGATTACAATCGGCGCAAATTGAGTTAAGCGATATTGCTTCGGAACTGGATCATCTGCAAAACAGCATCAGCATTGATGAAGCACGCATGCAACAACTGAACGAACGGATGGAACTGGGGTATAAGCTGCAAAAAAAACATGGACTGCATGCTACCAACGAACTGCTTGCTTTGCAACAACAGCTGGAAGATGAACTGCAGGCCGTTGCAGAAGCCGATTATACCATTGCTGCAAAAGAAAAAGAAGCAGAGCAATTAAAGCTGCAGCTGGAGAAAGAAGCAAAAGCCATTCACCAGTTACGCAGCAAACAAACGGATCCGTTTGTAAAGCAGATAAACGAATTACTGGCCCGTGTTGGGATGCCCAATGCACAGTTGAAAGTAGAATTAACTACAGGACCACTGCAACAATACGGCATCGACAAAATTAACTTCCTGTTTGATGCGAATAAAAGCAACCGTTTCGAACCCATCAGCAAAGTTGCCAGCGGTGGTGAGTTAAGCCGGTTAATGCTGTGCATTAAATCGCTAGTGGCCGAACGTATTTCATTATCCACAATGCTGTTTGATGAAATTGATACCGGTATTAGTGGTGAAGCTGCTAAACAGGTTGGTATACTGTTGAAAGATTTGGCCAACCGTCAGCAGGTTATAACCATTACACACCTGCCGCAAATTGCAGCAAAAGCCGAAGCACATTATTTTGTGTATAAACAAGATGAAAAATCGGTGATCAAAACAAAGATCCGCAGGTTAACAAAAGACGAACAGATCGAAGCTGTTGCCAAAATGCTCAGCGGCGAAAAACCAACCGACTCATCGCTTGTTACTGCAAGAGAAATGGTGATGGGTTAACAGACTGTTACGGCATCATCAACAACGCACTTCCAAACAAGTGATTGTACTGCTGGCAATGAATTAATGCATACTTGTATTCGGCAAAGTCGGGCATTCCGTTGATTGGATACACTTGTGTACCCATGGTGGCTTTTAACTTCCCCAGGCTGATAAAATTAACCGGTTGAATTTCTTTGGAAAGATAAACGTATAGATCGGGACCATTTGAAATTGTAACACTATCCAGAATCAGGGAGAGTTGTCCGTTATAAGACTGACTGATGATTGCTTTTCCACTCACTCTACCCCAAGGGCCATTCATAAAAACACCGGTATATTTCTGTTTTGCTGTTGTATCTACAGCATCGTTAAGTGTTACCTCGGGTGTTCGTTGTTTTACACAGGAAGAAAAGAATATAAACAGAACAGTGATTGTAAGAATGATCGGTTTCATACACACTCGGTTTAGCGTTTTCAATTATGAACTATACGAAACTACTTTGCTGTTCGGTTTTTAATTGTCGCTTAAAAGACAATCCTCTCTGTAATACACATAAAAAAATCCTCTTCGTATTGAAGAGGATTTTTTTATTGAAAACCTATCTGATTAAATAAAACGATTGATGAGATTTTCGAGGTATTCCTGTTTACCACTTGTTACAGCCGGTTCGCCCTGTTCAACGGCGTACGCTCTTAAATCTTCCAATGTCAGTTTACCTTCTTCAAACTCTTTTCCTTTACCACTGTCGAACGATG